>BNJS01003612.1_pt1 | contig 133901 bp, 137 predicted proteins | sample 8540461 | NCBI WGS metagenome assembly BNJS01 (sample SAMD00202454, study PRJDB9452) | human saliva metagenome | isolation source: human saliva | place: Japan
GTATGATATGGTGATGTCGTCGGACGGATGAGTGAACCGCTCACTAAGGTGCAGAAAGTGGACTCAACGACAACTGCTAAGTCTTATAACTTTACTTATAAGTATGAGGACAGCAACCACCCGACAGCTCCAACACAGATTGGTCACGACCATTACACGTATGATGCCAACGGTAATCCAACGCTGGTAACGAACGATTCCACGAACACTACCCGTGAGATGTACTGGGACGAGGACAACCGACTGATGGTACTCTCTGATAATGGCAAGACAAGTCGTTATACTTACAATGCAGCTGGCGAACGTATCATGAAGAGTTACGGTACGATGGAAGGTGTGTATATTAACGGAGCACCACAGGGAATAACCTTCCACGAGACGGATAACTTCACGCTTTATCCAGCAAGTATCCTCTCTGTCAACAAAAATAGATTCACAAAGCATTACTTCCTTGGTGACAAACGAGTTGCTTCAAGAATAGGAACAGGTCTGTTCAATAACGTCTATGGGCGTAACGGCTCATACGTGACGGCTGGTCAGCAGGACTATGCAGAGCGTATGAATCAGATTCAGACACAGAAGGAAGCGTATTATAAGAAGGTGGGTGTAGCCCCTGGTGTACCGACAGAGAAGGGTGCGTATGGTGATCCGGAGAACACGGGTGTTGGTTATAATGCCGTCCTCACCGAACTCGGCAACCATGATGTGCCACAGGGTTGGATTCAGACTCCACGCCCCAACACCACACCGAATACTAACCCCGGTCCACCTGTAAGCTGGAATGACCCGAGTAATCCTGATGACCCACAGGCTGGTTATGGATATATTCCAAACGACACCACAAAGGAAGAGACCTTCTTCTATCATAGTGACCACTTGGGTTCAACATCTTATATCACAGACGACAAAGCCAACATCACGCAGTATGATGCTTACCTACCGTACGGCGAACTCCTTGTAGACGAGCACTCATCGAGTGAAGACTTACCTTATAAGTTCAACGGCAAACAATTTGATGACGAAACAGGTCTATACTATTACGGTGCAAGGTACTTGAACCCTATGGCAAGTATTTGGTATGGGGTGGATCCGCTGGCAGAGAAGTATGTAAGTACGAGTGGATATGTGTATACACTGGATAATCCGGTAAAGTTAAGTGATATAGAAGGGCTTTATCCAAAAAATGTGGTTATCTTTCATAAAACACCTTTTTATCTCCCTGATTATTATACGTTAACAGCGCCGGTAGCACACCTTTTATCTTTGGTTAGCGGTGTACAAGAAGAATATGTTAAAAACCTTCATGTAATGGAAAAAGGATTAGGAAAAGAACTTCCATGGTATCCTCTTTCTTCAAAAAGCAGATGAGGCAGGAGGTGCGATTACTTTGGGTGACAATCCGAAGTATGCATCCACAATAATGACTAGAAATTATTTTGAAGAAGATAAAAGCTTAGGGAAAAACGATTTTTCTAACAATACTTTTGAATGGTTATATTTATTAAGTCATGAAGTGAGACACTTGAAACATATAGAGAAGGCAGGATCCTATTTTAAAATATACAGGTAAATCTCGCCAAAAATGTATCTGAAATATTTTTATTAAAGAAGGAAGTTTTAATGCAGGTCATGACAAAGTGCCTGAAGAAAAGGAGGCTATAAGTAAATCACAAGTATTCATGAGATTTAATAACTTTGTTACAAAAACTCTTAAATACAAAAGGAGGTTTATCTGCATTGATAAATAATACCGAAAATGACAGATTCACAAAAGATTAAAATGATAGATGTGTGTGGAATCAATTCAATCCTAAAAATATCTTTCACAACTATTCAAAAATGGAAGAAGAGAATAAATATTTATTGATGAAAAATATTTATATGGTACATAAAATAAGGAAATGTATATTTATTAAAATAATAAGTCTTCTTGCGCTTTGTATATATATATGCTTGTAAAGATCAGGGTTAATAAAATAGACCTTAGTGAGCAGAGGCAGTATGTTTACTCAGTTACCCATGATCAAATAGAAAACATTCTAATTTATAGTCAGGATGGTGATGAGTGTTATTCAACAGAAAGAAAAGAAACAAAACAAGGTGCTTATTATATAAACATTAAAGATATTTCAGATGACTATTTCGTGTTATGGATGTCTGTTAGAAGGTGATACAGTTCGTACACATAAGATTATTTTGAAAACCAAATAAAAATTATGACATAATAAGTATTACTAGTAGGACTCGCCTGATACAATTCATATTTATGTAGATTACAAAGGAAGAAATGATCAAGAGGAAAAAGCATCAAACATGTAAACACCATACAAATAAAATTTGAAATTATCTATTATAAATGTTTCTACGAGAACGAGATTCTGCATGAGGGTTATGGTAACAGTTGGGTTGATTCTCGGCGTACCAACAATGAAGGGAGCTTACGGTGATCCAGAGAATACAAAAACGAGGATATAACTCTATCATTGACACACTGGCAACCATGATGTTCCACAGGGTTGGATTCAGACTCCACGCCCCAACACCACACCGAATACCAACCCCGTCCACCTGTAAGCTGGAACGACCCAAGCAACCCTGATGACCCGCAGGCTGGTTATGGTTATATTCCAAACGACACAACATGATGAGAGACCTTCTTCATCAGCAGTGACCACCTCGGCAGCACGTCTTACATCACAGACGATAAAAGCCAACATCACTCAGTATGATGCCTACTTGCCATACGGTGAACTCCTTGTAGACGAGAGCACTCATCAAGTGAAGACCTACCGTACAAGTTCAACGGCAAACAGTTCGATGAAGAAACTGGCTTGTACTATTATGATGCAAAGATACATGGATCCCAAAAATTTCCATGTGGTTAGGGGTAGATCCGCTAATGGAGAAATACCCTGAATGTTACAGGGTATTGTTATACGATGGATAATCCTATAAAGTTTATAGATCCTAATGGTAAGGAAAACATAGTGATTAAAAACAAAACAGGTACTTATACTGTTGTTGATGGTATTCTCAACAATAATAGAGGAATCTATATTGCCTCAAAAGATAAATCTGAAAATATACTGATTAAAGGAGAAATGATAGGGATTTCTACTTCCACACAACTTTTTATAATACCGATGCCAATAAAGGTAAAAGGGGTGGCTATAGGTGCTCAAATTAATCCCAATGATAAAAAGCGGTATAAATTTCCTTTAATAAGATTGTAAGTTCTAATGTAACATTAGGCGATTACATGAATAATGCGCGAACAAATCATCCATAGGACTTTAAGGTGACTAATGGAGGGATAAAGTTATAAGTAACACTCAAACCTACATATAGAGGAGTGCCAATAGGAAAAAGATGGTTTCGGGTATATCTTTATATTCATCCGGACGTGATATTGGCAATATGGCTGTTGGTATTGTTGCTGCAAAAATGGTATTCCATGGAGTATCGCTAGAGCTGCGTTTTGATGCTTACCAAACAAAAATAATATGGATAAGCACGGGTATTCTCTCTGACAATATAAATGTAGAGGAAAGTCTACGCGAAATGCAGAATATTACGGATGGTCGCAGATTTACAAATACTCAAATACTAAATTCTAAAGCATCAAATCTTTGGAATAGTATTAAAAAGATTCTTTTCTAAATAAAAATGAAGTATATAATTATATATGCATTCGTTTTACTTCTGTTATTTCCTGTACAAACAAAAAGATAAAAAGCGATATTATTGTGATATGAATAATATTTATATATCCGTTTTCGAGGGTGATAAGTATGATAGTCTCATCATTGGGGATACAGATTCTATCATTATTCGCAAAACCAATGGTTATTATGGAGAGATCCCTGCTCTATTTTTATTACCGAACAGATACAATTTATGTAGATAACTTATATAAGAACATTTACAGGATACACCCACATTCCTTCTCTTATAAAAACGATACGAAGAGATGGGGCTTTTTAATGTGTTGGATTCTTTCCCCATGAAAGGGAGGGAATATCGGTATTGTGGGTAACGGGCTGAGTATTATTCTTTCTCGGCAGAAAAAGAATGGTCGATACGTAAAAGATTTAGAGATTATCAAGCAAATTATTATCTTTTGTAGTTGTAAAAAGAATAAATTAACAGCTATATTTGATTAATCATATTTATGCAGATTGAAGAATCCCTTCGGCTACGCCTCATGCTACGCCACAGACAAAGAATGCGCGAAAGCAGTACACCGCCTTCGCCGCCAAGCTGCCCGACCATATCAGTTGCAACCCGAACCGCCGACAACGAACTATTGCGTAACGCCCGCCTACGTAGCACAAGTAGCGAAAGGCGAAGCGTGCCGCGAGTTTCGCAGTGACGCCCCCATGCGATACGCCCGAGGCATGCGCCGACTGTTCGACCATATCCCCAAAGCGCAGTACCACAGCGTGCGCTACGATGTAATGAACGTGTTCAGCAGCGAGCGCGCTCTATTACGCCCAAAAGGGAGACCAGCCTATTTCGCCCGAGCAGCAGGCAGAAATAACAACAATATTCAATGAATACGAACTCCCGCCCCGCAATTCGACAGCTACGAACAGCGCCCCGACTGGGAACAATGACATATACAACATGTTCAAGGCGGACAACACCGAACGAATGAATCGATACAACGCACTAAATCATTTCGCAATAGTATTGCAGAGATTCTGCACCCGCGTTGCAGTCTCACTGCAGAAGCCTTTGCAGAAACACTGCAGCACGCATGCAGTAACACTGCAAGGCCTTTGCAGAAGAACTGCAAGACGTATGCAGTATCGGCAAACTAAGTAAATTAAAAATTCTTCGATAATATAACAATGAACAATACGAGTACACGGAACAACCTCAACTACGCATCTACGGCAGACAGGGCGAAGTTGTTAAGACTGTCCGAACGGTCATGGCGAGCGTGGCAGACATCAGGACTTATGTCTATGAAAGTCACGTGATGATAGCTGGAACCGTGTGCAGACGATGACTTACCCTGATGATGAAGTGGTGACCTACCATTATAATGCTGCTGGACAGGTGGGAGAGTCTTACGAGCAACAAACAGGGACGTCAGAGCGTTATTGTTGACAGGATAGGTTACGATAAGGACGGCCATACGGTTTATACGAAGCTCGGTAATGGCACGGAGACTACCTATACCTACGACAAGCAGCGTGAACGTCTGCAGGTGATGAACCTTACAGCGGATGGTCAGACTGTGATGGAAAACAGATATCGTTATGATGCTGTGGATAATATCCCTCGTATCACGAATGCTGCCAACCCAACGTCGCTGACGAAACTCAACAAGGCGAAGTTAGGAGGAAGGAGTTCGCATACGTATGAGTATGATGAGTTGAACCGCCTTGTTCATGCCAGCGGTAAGGCTAAGCGTGCATCGTATGATATGGTGATGTCGTTCGGACGGATGAGTGAACCGCTGACAAAAGTTCAGAAGGTGGACTCAACGACAACTGCTAAGTCTTATAACTTTACTTATAAGTATGAGGACAGTAACCATCCGACGGCTCCAACACAGATTGGTCACGATCATTACACTGTATGATGCCAACGGTAATCCAACGCTGGTAACGAATGACTCTACGAACACTACCCGTGAGATGTACTGGGATGAGGATAATCGGTTGATGGTTTCTCTCTGACAATGGCAAAGGACAAGTCGTTACACTTACAATGCTGCTGGCGAACGCATTATGAAGAGTTACGGAACGATGGAAGGCGTCTATATCAATGGTGCGCCACAGGGTATTACATTTTCCATGAGACGGACAACTTTACGCTTTATCCAGCTTCAATAATCAGCATTAACAAGAACCGCTTATTTAGAAGACATTTCCTTGGTGACAAACGAGTTGCTTCAAGGATAGGAACAGGTCTGTTTTAACAACGTCTCATGGACGCAACGGCTCATACTGTAACCGCTGGTCAGCAGGATTATGCTGAGCGTATGAATCAGATTCAGACACAGAAGGAGGCATATTATAGAAGGTGGGTGTAGCCCGGTGTACCGACAGAGAAGGGTGCGTATAAGATCCAGAGAACACGGGTGTTGGTTATAATGCCGTCCTCACCGAACTTGGCAACCATGATGTGCCACAGGGTTGGATTCAGACTCACGCCCCAACACCACACCGAATACCAACCCCGGTCCACCTGTAAGCTGGAATGACCCAAGCAACCCTGATGACCCACAGGCTGGTTATGGATACATCCCTAATGACACTACGAAAGAGGAAACCTTCTTCTATCACAGTGACCACTTAGGCTCAACGTCTTACATTACGGATGACAAAGCTAACATCACCCAGTATGATGCTCACTCACCATACGGTGAACTGTTAGTCGACGAACACAGCAGCAGTGAAGACCTACCGTATAAGTTCAATGGCAAACAGTTTGATGAGGAGACTGGTTTGTACTATTACGGTGCAAGGTACATGAATCCTATGGCAAGTATCTGGTACGGGGTGGATCCACTAAGCGAGAAATATCCATATATTGGTAGTGTTGTGTATTGTGAAGGAAATCCCATTATTCAAATAGATAACTTTGGTTTAGCTCCTAAAAAACCGAATAGGAAAGTAAATAATGATTTAAATCATTTTACTCCTCCGAATGCTTCTACGTATGAAATTGGAGGCATAATATATCGAGGAGGACAAATGGTTGGAGAGAAGCCGCTTGAAACTGTTTGCCCCGATTTTTATATTTTATTCACTTCTGTTGGATTGGCAAAATCAGTATCTGCTTTATCCGATATCAATATTAGCTCTATTATAAGTATTTCTTCAAAGAAAGTATCATCTTTTCTTGAATCAGTCCCTCAACAGATACATAAAGCTTATAGAGCTATAAAAATAAGGTGGTCCAACCTTTGCGCAGTATAAACGTCAATATTGGTTAGAACATTCAAAAAGAAACCTCCCAGACTTATATTCAAGGAAAAGGAACAGTTTGGAGACAGTATGAGGAATTACATCATCGCTTTTATACCGCAAAGATCAAAGTGGGCACCCAATTGAGTTTAAAAATAACAGAATCAATATAAAACGTGTATCAAGTTTGGAATATGCACAAAAAGATCCTTACCGTGCAAGAACAGCACCGAAGTGGGCTAAAGAAGATTATAATTTTAAAAACAAAAATAAGATGTTTAGCTTTTTTTAATAAAAATAAAATAGAGGAACAGGATATCTCCTTTCTAAAAATGTGATTCACATCTTACCAAATAGATGGAACTTTCTACTAAAACAAATTAATAGTAAACATATTATAGGAAAATGTAAAAATAAACATTATGGAAAAGGATTTATAGTTTATTCTCAATAGAGAATACCATGATTACAGTGATTACAACTATCCCTGAGTTAGTAACACTGTTTGGTATTCTTATTTGGAACAAAAGAAAGACAAGAGTATGTAGAAGTGCAACTAGATATTTCGTTTAGTACAATAATTGGTTATTATTTTAATTCGAAATATAATTTCTCTAGATTGGCATAAAATCTGTCTAAATACGCTAGAAGAAAATACTTATACAAATCATTCAAAACGGAAAGAAAATATCATACAAAATGATTTTTGCAAAAACTTTCTTTAGAAGAACAAAAAGGAAATAGATATAGGTGATATTAATGAACTTGAGATTGAGGAAATATATATTATACTATTAAAAATTTAAACGATGGAGATTATATAGCTATCAATAATGCAGGAGAAGTCTTTCCATAACTCATACACCTTTTTGAAGTAAAGTAGTTATCCACTTCTATTGGTGCATTTCAACAAACATCGTGACAATTAATCTATGCTGAAAAATATCACGTTGCGTATACCCTATTAGTAATGGTAAGACTGGCTATAAGTACAGCAGAACCTACGTTTATAATATATAATAGTTGAACCTGTTTTACGGAGTATGACTTTATTGCAATAATCGTATCGCTTCAAGGATAGGAACAGGTCTGTTTAATAACGTCTATGGAAGAAACGGCTCATATGTAACAGCTGGTCAGCAGGATTATGCTGAGCGTATGAATCAGATTCAGACACAGAAGGAGGCGTACTATAAGAAGGTGGGTGTAGCTCCATGTGTACCGACAGAGAAGGGTGCGTATGGTGATCCGGAGAACACGGGCGTTGGTTATAATGCCGTCCTCACAGAACTCGGCAACCACGATGTGCCACAGGGTTGGATTCAGACTCCACATCCTAACACCACCCCTGGCACCAACCCCGGTGCTCCAATCTCATGGAATGACCCAAGCAACCCCGATGACCCACAGGCTGGTTATGGTTACATTGCCAACGACACTACGAAAGAAGAGACCTTCTTCTATCACAGTGACCACCTCGGCTCAACGTCTTACATCACAGATGACCACACCAACATCACGCAGTATGATGCCTATCTCACCGTATGGTGAAACTCCTTGTAGACGAACACTCATCAAGTGAAGACCTGCGTGCACAAGTTCAATGGTAAACAGTTCGATGAGGAAACTGGTTTGTACTATTACGGTGCAAGGTACATGAATCCTATCACGAGTTTATGGTATGGAATGGATCCTTTAGCGGAGAAGTATCCAAATGTTGGTGGATTTGTCTATTGTATTGGGAGTCCCCTAAAATTTATTGATCCTGATGGGAAAATCGTTATTCCCATTCATGGTACTTGGTCTGCTCCTTCAACATGGAAGAATCTAAAAGGAATTTTACATGCAACATACAATCTTTTTAGAGATAAAAATCTTGGGGGATCATTTAGATGGTCTGGAAATAATAACGTAGAAGCTCGATCTGTTGCTGCAATGCAGTTAATTAAATTTGTACGTAGCCAGCTAAAGGGGAAAGGGGAATCGGAACCCATTACTTTAGTAGGACATAGTCATGGTGGTAATGTTGCTATTGAAGCCATAAATAAGATGGTAAAAATGAAAGAATTTAAGAATGTGAAGTTTAATTTGCTTACTATTAACACGCCTGTACGTGACGACTACCAACTTTCCGAAACTGCGATGAAGAGAGTACACCATGTGAATGTCTTTGATTCAAAGGATCCTGTACAATCACATGGTGGACATTCTACCCTATCTCTACCTGCTAGTGGTGGAATCCCAACACCATTACAAACTAATGATATCCCATTAGAGATTGGTTCTGCTGGGAGAACATTCCCTCATGCTAAAAATATAGAGGTTAGTAACTCTCAAGCGTTTATAAATGGTGCTAAGATCGTTGGGCGAACCATTAGACTTGAATGGGGAGATTATCATAATTCTCACAATAGAGTTAATGACTGGATAAAGAAAACAAAATGAAAAAGAAAATCAGTTTTATTCTAATGATTATCACATTAGTTGGGTGTTCATATGATTACAACATAAATAAGTTAGAGCAAGAGAAGTTAGAGTATAGTAGATTACCTCTTAAGCTCCAAAAGTTTATGTCTTCTATACCTGAATGTAATCCTTATCAGAAGGATATATTGGTTGTAGACTCTATAGATGTTAATCGCTATCATGTAGAGGAGATTAAAAACAATTGTAGGGCCATGGATAGCTTTTGTGCTATCAGATGATAAAAGAAAAATACATATAGAATTGATAGAGAATTAGCAACTCCTTATATTATATATGCAGATAAATTATATATACCTGATAGATATAATATCTTTTGTGGAAAGATTTTAGAAGTGCTATATATACGGTATATCAATTAAAATGACTCAGAAACTGTTAGGGCTAACAATTTCTAATTGTTATTACTAGATATAATTCAAGGTTGAATCCTAAGTGAGGGATTCAGCCTTTTTGGTTTTCTTTGTTCCAATGTAAGGAATACTTATAACCATAAGGAACAATACACATTTCTTCGGACACATCTTTGGAATTACATGGTTTATCGCTACTCTAAACCCCTAACATAGTTTTTGTTTTTAGTTGCTGTCACTTTTAACATTTCTCATAAACTGCTTGTTATCAATGTGTTGTAACGTAGGGAGGAGTGACAGGAGTGACAGGAAAATTGAAAAGTAGTTGTTTAAATGATGTCGTTATAATAATGCGGAAGAGGAAATACTCGCTTGTTATGAAAAGGAAAAGGGCATTAGAAAGATTGTAATAAAGATTCATAAATTGGAGATAACAGATGGACTTTGACACGGCAAAAGATGCCCTTCCGCAGGGTAAAAGGTGTCTTTTTGAGGTGTTAAAAAGTGCCCTCTTTGCAGCGTAAAAGAGCACCTTTTAGAAAGGCTTTTGTAAGTCTTTGACAAACAATGGACTACAAGTCTAAATGTTTTACTTTTTCTTTTGATTTTGTGGACACGCAACTTCAATCTATTGTAAATATATTTTTGATTAGCCTGTAATGGAGTGGTGGTATATGGAAGGACGGATAATCTTACGAGGGCCTATGCTGGAGCGTTTTACCATGAACAGGCGTATCTTATAACTATCAGTCGCCCTCCCCAGCCAAGGACAAAAAGCCACTTGCATACCTTTTTTTCGATTTTGCTGTCATTCCTGTCACTCTTCTTCTGCTTTTAACCATCTGTATATAAGCTAATTACGCAAAGTGTTAAAAGTGACAGCAAATAGAATTAAAACTTAATTAGGGGTTTTGATGGTTTTCGTTTGGTTACATTTACGCGCACAACACCCTTCATCTTTCTCCGTTTTCCCATGATCTAAAAACCCATTTACAAAATAAAGTTGTATATTTGCAGTTGTACACTTCCGTTTGACAACGTATAACGGTGATAAGCCTTCTGTCTATAACATGACATACGATGGCTATGGTAACATCACACGCATGACGAAGCCAGAGAACTATAACCATCAGCGTATGTTCTATGCTTATACGTATGATGACCGCTATCATAGTCTTGTGACAAGTGTCAAGGATGCATACGGCTATAGCTCCAGCACGGCTTATGATGGTCTTTGGAATGCTCCGTCTGTAACGACCGACCTTAACGGACAGAAGATGGAATACACCTACGATGCACTGGGCAGACAGATGACGATCCGTGCTCCGTATGAGATAGAGAGCGGTCAGCCGTTTACTATCCGCTTTGAGTACTTCCCTGCAGAACGCAAGGCACATACCATTCATTATTCTAAGGAAGGCAACATTGATACCTATACCTTTGCCGACTCGCTGATGCGTGCCGTACAGACGAAGCAGACGGGTGTGGTGTGGTCTGGTGGTAGCAATCAAAAGGTCTCTATCGTTACTGGAAGGGCTGTCATCGATGCCTTCGGACGTAACATTACAGCTTATTACCCAATGACGGAGAGCTATGGTAACATTAGCACTTACAACCACGCTACGGGTGATCTGCAGGCAAAGACGGAGTATGATGCACACGACCGTACCATGAGTGTTACGCTTGCTGACGGCAGTGTGACACGTACGGCTTACTCTATCGGCAGCCATGACGGTGAACCGATGCTTCAGACAACGGTCACGGATGCACTGGGACGACATGCGGAGAGCTACACGGATGCCAAGGGGCGCAACCGTGAGACGGTGCAGCATGCCCGTGGTGAGGATATCACGGTGAAGTACAGCTATGACCCTGTCGGACAGGTGATGACGGTTCAGCATCCTAACGGCAAGGAGGCGAAGTATGCCTACGACTTGCTTGGTCGGAAACTGATGGTGAACCATCCTGATGCTGGTGAAACGAATATGACCTATGATGCGGCAGGCAACCTCCTGACGAAGCTCACGGCAGAGCTTAGGAAGTCGATATCTGACAAGGGTTATATCTCTTACACCTATGACTTCGAACGACTCCATGAGGTGCTTTATCCAGAGAATCTATTCAATCGTGTTACTTATACATACGGCAAGGCTGGCGATAAGTATAACCGTGCTGGTCGTCTTGCCCTCGTTGAGGATGCGAGTGGCGGTGAAGCCTATTACTATGGTCGTCAGGGTGAGGTGACAAAGACCGTCCGTACGGTCATGGCGAGTGTGGCGGATATCAGGACTTATGTCTATGGTGCTACCTATGACAGTTGGAACCGTGTGCAGACGATGACTTATCCTGATGGTGAAGCGGTGACTTATCACTACAATGCTGCCGGACAGGTGGAGAGTATGACAAGCAATAAACAGGGAGGACAGCAGAGCGTTATTGTTGACAGGATAGGTTACGACAAGGAGGGTCATACGGTCTATACGAAGCTCGGTAATGGCACGGAGACAACCTATACATATGACAAGCAGCGTGAACGTCTGCAGGTGATAAACCTTACAGCGGATGGTCAGACTGTGATGGAGAATAGGTATCGCTATGATGCTGTGGATAATATCCTCGGCATTACGAATGCTGCCAACCCAACGTCGCTGACGAAACTCAACAAGGCGAAGTTAGGAGGAAGGAGTTCGCATACGTATGAATATGATGAGCTGAACCGTCTTATTCATGCAAACGGTAAGGCAAAGCGTGCATCGTATGATATGGTGATGTCGTTCGGACGGATGAGTGAGCCACTTACTAAGGTTCAGAAGGTGGACTCAACGACGACTGCCAAGTCTTATAACTTTGCTTATAAGTATGAGGACAGTAACCACCCGACGGCTCCAACGCAGATTGGTCACGACCATTACACGTATGATGCCAACGGTAATCCAACGCTGGTAACGAACGACTCTACGAATACTACTCGTGAGATTTACTGGGATGAGGACAACCGCCTGATGGTCTTAAGCGATAACGGAAAGACGAGTCGTTATACTTACAATGCTGCTGGTGAGCGTATCATGAAGAGTTACGGTACGATGGAGGGAGTGTATATCAATGGTGCACCGCAGGGAATCACGTTCCACGAGACGGATAACTTCACGCTCTATCCAGCTTCAATAATCAGCATTAACAAGAATCGCTTTACAAAGCATTATTTCATTGGTGACAAACGAGTTGCTTCAAGGATAGGAACGGGTCTGTTCAATAATGTCTATGGGCAAAACGGTTCATACGTAACCGCTGGTCAGCAGGACTATGCTGAACGTATGAATCAAATCCAGACACAGAAGGAAGCATACTATAAGAAGGTGGGTGTAGCTCCTGGTGTACCGACAGAGAAGGGTGCGTATGGTGATCCAGAGAACACGGGTGTTGGTTATAATGCCGTCCTCACAGAACTCGGTAACCACGATGTGCCACAGGGTTGGATTCAGACTCCACGCCCCAACACCACACCGAATACCAACCCTGGTCCACCTATAAGCTGGAACGACCCGAGCAACCCTGATGACCCACAGGCTGGTTATGGTTATATTCCTAATGACACAACGAAAGAGGAGACCTTCTTCTATCACAGTGACCACCTTGGCAGCACGTCTTACATCACAGACGAAAAAGCCAACATCACGCAATATGATGCATATCTTCCATACGGCGAACTGTTAGTTGATGAGCATAGTAGCTCTGAAGACCTCCCGTATAAGTTCAATGGCAAGCAGTTTGATGAGGAGACAGGTTTGTACTATTACGGTGCAAGGTACATGAATCCTATGGCAAGTATTTGGTATGGGGTGGATCTTTTAACAGGAAAATATCCCAATGTATCAGGATATATATATTGTATTGATAATCCTATAAAATTAATTGATGTCGATGGAAAAGATTGGTTTTGTAAATTATCAAGGTTTTTATCTTTTGGTCAAATAAATCTCAGGTGGCTGGATTTACTTATTATGGTAAAACACTACCAAATAATATCTCCCATTATCATATACTTGAAGCTATTGATGGGGTCTTATACCATAAGTATACAACCAACATTCCACGAAAAGTTATAAATAAACTATTTGGTACAAATTTTGTAGAAAAAAAACAATATGATGCTGCTTGGGAGTCTGCAAGTCCCGAAATCGAGAATACCGCAATTGCTGTTGCGTCAGGAGGATTAACAAAACTTGCAGGACTTGGGAAAATTATATCACAAATCCGATGGCTAAGAGGCTTCCCAAATAAGTCAAGTTTCATTAATTCTGCTTTACGTAACGATAGAAACGGGCTCTCTCAAATAGGAAGGGCTTTACAAAAACATACGGGACGTGCTAATAGTTCTTTTAGTGATATTCATTTTTCGGGGAAAACAGCTACAGAGGATGGATTGAAAATTCTAAGGGACATTATGAGGTCTAAGAATAAAGTGATTGATATAGAAACAAATGGGACAAAAACAGTATATGATAAAGTTTCTGGACGCGGCTTTAACATAAGTCGTGAAGGAAAATTTAATGGCTTTTAGAGATTTCAAAGAACGAACAAAATAGTAGTTATGGACTGGTATCAAATATATATATATTATACAAATGACGATTATATCAGAGATGTAATTGCTCTACACCTTAAAAAGGGCGCATTGAAAGCTATTTATAACTATATCTGTCAAACTCCTTTTGTTTCTATGGAAGAGAGATTTAAAGGTTTTGCAGAAGGTATAGAGCATGATATTTGTAGTGAGATTATAACTCTTTTTATATAAAAGCCCATACTAAGGTGGTACTTAAATAGTACAGAACAGTTAGAAATGGACATTGATGCAAGATTTGTTGATAGTTTGGATGTTCACAATAAGATTTGTGAATTCTTGACAAACTTATCATGCTTAATAGATGATGATATATTTTTATTAAATGATGTTATTAAGGAAAAACCTTTGGTATTAATGGTTTTCAAACCTCAAGCTCCCCCCAGAAATAATAGAAGGTACCAAATATTTTGAATTTCCTTCTTGTCAGTAAGATGTGAGATAGTACAGCTATGACCCTGTCGGACAGGTGATGACGGTTCAGCATCCTAACGGCAAGGAGACGAAGTATGCTTATGACTTGCTTGGTCGGAAACTGATGGTGAACCATCCTGATGCAGGTGAGACGGATATGACCTATGATGCGGCGGGTAACCTCCTGACGAAACTCACGGCAGAGCTTAGGAAGTCGATATCTGACAAGGGTTACATCTCTTACACCTACGACTTCGAACGACTCCATGAGGTGCTTTATCCTGAAAATCTCTTTAATCGTGTTACTTATACCTATGGTAAGGCTGGCGATAAGTATAACCGTGCCGGTCGTCTTGCCCTCGTTGAGGATGCTTCGGGTGGTGAAGCTTATTACTATGGCAAGCAGGGTGAGGTGACAAAGACTATCCGTACGGTGATGGCGAGTGTGGCAGATATTAGGACTTATGTCTATGGTGCTACGTATGACAGCTGGAACCGTGTGCAGACGATGACTTATCCTGACGGTGAAGTGGTGACCTACCATTACAATGCTGCAGGACAGGTGGAGCGTCTGACGAGCAATAAACAGGGACGTCAGAGCGTTATTGTTGATAGGATAGGTTATGACAAGGAGGGTCATACGGTCTATGCGAAACTCGGTAATGGCACGGAGACCACCTATACCTACGACAAGCAGCGTGAACGTCTGCAGGTGATGAACCTTACAGCGGACGGTCAGACTGTGATGGAGAACAGGTACCGTTATGATGCTGTGGATAATATCCTCGGTATTACGAATGCTGCCAACCCAACGTCGCTTACGAAACTCAACAAGGCGAAGCTGGGCGGAAAGAGTTCGCATACGTATGAGTATGACGAGCTGAACCGCCTTATTCACGCAAACGGTAAGGTGAAGCGTGCATCGTATGATATGGTGATGTCCTTCGGACGGATGAGTGAACCGCTCACTAAGGTGCAGAAGGTGGACTCAACGACGACTGCTAAGTCTTATAACTTTGCTTATAAGTATGAGGACAGTAACCATCCGACGGCTCCAACACAGATTGGTCACGACCATTACACGTATGATGCCAACGGCAATCCAACGCTGGTAACGAACGACTCTACGAATACTACCCGCGAGATGTACTGGGATGAAGACAACCGCCTGATGGTACTCTCTGATAATGGCAAGACGAGTCGTTACACTTACAACGCTGCTGGTGAGCGTATCATGAAGAGTTACGGTACGATGGAAGGTGTGTATATTAATGGTGCACCACAGGGAATAACCTTCCACGAGACGGACAACTTCACGCTTTATCCTGCAAGTATCCTCTCTGTCAACAAGAACAGATTCACGAAGCATTACTTCATTGGTGACAAGCGCATAGCATCAAGGATAGGAACGGGTATGTTCAATAATGTCTACGGACGCAATGGTTCATACGTAACTGCTGGTCAGCAGGACTATGCTGAACGTATGAATCAGATTCAGACCCAGAAGGAAGCATATTATAAGAAGGTGGGTGTAGCACCTGGTGTACCAACAGAGAAGGGTGCGTATGGTGACCCAGAGAACACGGGTGTAGGTTATAATGCCGTCCTCACACAACTCGGTAACCATGATGTGCCACAAGGCTGGATTCAGACTCCACGCCCTAACACGACCCCGAATACCAACCCTGGTCCACCTGTAAGCTGGAATGACCCGAGCAACCCTGGTGACCCGCAGGCTGGTTATGGCTATATTCCAAATGACACTACAAAAGAAGAGACCTTCTTCTATCACAGTGACCACCTTGGTTCTACGTCTTATATTACGGACGATAAAGCCAATATCACTCAATATGATGCATATCTTCCATACGGTGAACTGTTAGTTGACGAGCATAGTAGCAGTGAAGAGCTACCGTATAAGTTCAATGGCAAACAGTTTGATGAGGAGACTGGCTTGTATTATTATGGTGCAAGATACATGAATCCTATGGCAAGTCTGTGGTATGGAGTGGATCCACAAATAGAAAAAATGCCAAAAGATGGTTCTTATTCATATTGTTTTGGGAATCCCATTAAACTGATAGACCCTAATGGAGAAAGACCGACAGAAGAAGAGGCCGCTAGAATTTCTGCACATGTTTATGGTACAGAGAAAGTAACCTTGACAGGTGGTTGGCATCTATCGAAATATAATAAGACAATTAGTGGTATTACTTTGAGAGATGAAGATTCTGGTTTTAAGTCTGCAATATATGAAAGGACTTATAAAGGGAAGACAGAATATGTTTATGCTACTGCAGGAACAGATTTTACTGAAATGAACGATTGGAAAAATAATATAAAGCAGCTTATCGGGAAATCAGAGCAGTATGATATTTCCATGAGGAATGCGGAAAAGATATCCCAAGTGATTGGTAACTCCGAACTTACATTTACGGGGCACAGTTTAGGTGGAGGGCTAGCAGCAGCCAATGCATATAAAACAGGACGTAGTGCCATGACATTTAATGCTGCATGGGTAAGTCCATTTACTATTTTCAATAGAAAGTTTCCAAGAATTGATGCTTATATAAACTGGCAAGATGAACTTCATAAGGTTCAGCGGGCAGTTGGGCTCCGTGCAGATGGTCTTCCACACTATAGATTCAATAGAAGGGCGATTCTAGGGCATAGCATCCAAAATTTTTATAGAACTGACATAGAATTAATGAAAGATGAGATAAAAGCTAAAAATGAGTTATACCAACGTATGTACATAGACTCCTTTCATGGTTTCCCACAATAAATTATTATAAATATGAAGCATCTTTTATTCTTAGTATTGTTTGTTTGTTCTTCCTGTACAGAGCCTAACGTAAAAGACATGTTAGGAGATGATTTTAGGTTGTATAAACATACGCCTGCATGGTCTTTAGCAGAGGCTGTTGAAAATGAAGATACTACAGAGATTTCTAAACAAGTTTTACAGATGCATATTTCTGTAGATTATCGAGATCCAAAGTACAAGCAGACTCTTTTGATGTTAGCAACACGTACTAATAAAATAGAATCCGTTAAAAAATTATTAGAGCTGGGAGCTAATCCTAATGCACATAATGACTCCACTAAATACTTTGGACAAAGTGCTGTGTTACTAGCTTGTCGCTTTACTAGACCTTCAAGTGAAATACTTGCTTTATTACTGAAGTATGGAGGAAATCCAAATTCAACAGCTTGTGGAGTTCAGGAGAATGGTTTGGGAGAGATTGTACCAATGAGAGATTTTGCTTTAAGTGCTGCTGTGTTTTCCTCCTTTGAGAAGGTTAAATTATTAGTTGATGCAGGAGCAAACATTAATTATGAAACAACTACTGAAAGTTGTGCAATAGAAAATTGTATGATTCATGGTAGGATGGATATTATGTTATATCTTCTGCAAAAAGGAGCAGACTATCGCAGAAAGTTTACAGAAATAGACTTGGATAAGCCTGATTATTCCACTTTTGAAGTAGACATTCTATATAAACTACGTAAATGCGTATATCCAATTGGTTCTAAAGAATATACAGACAAAATGAAAGTCGTTAATTTCTTGAAGAAAAAGGGATTAGATTATTGGAAATCACCAATACCAAGTGGAATGTATGGGGTTATAATGCGTGATATAGCTCCTAAAAATAAAGCAGACTTCGATTATTATATAAAGCATTATTAAAATGGTTTCTTTGATTATTATGATTTTGAATCAAAATCTTTGTGGGAGCCTAAATGTCACCCCTGCACGTTTTGGTCTCTCAAAAGAAGGAAGATACACATGGGTACCATTCTTTTAAGAAAACGTATTTTATAGTTATATTATTGATAAGATAGGTTACGATAAGGAGGGTCATACGGTCTATACGAAGCTCGGTAATGGCACGGAGACTACCTATACATATGACAAGCAGCGTGAACGTCTACAGGTGATGAACCTTACAGCAGACGGTCAGACTGTGATGGAGAACAAGTATCGTTATGATGCTGTGGATAATATCCTCGGTATTACGAATGCTGCCAACCCAACATCGCTGACGAAACTTAACAAGGCGAAGCTGGGAGGAAAGAGTTCGCATACGTATGAGTATGACGAGCTGAACCGCCTTATCCATGCCAGTGGTAAGGCAAAAAGTGCAAGTTACGATATGGTGATGTCGTTCGGACGGATGAGTGAACTGCTGACGAAGGTTCAGAAGGTGGACTCAACGACAACTGCTAAGTCTTATAACTTTGCTTATAAATACGAGGACAGTAACCATCCGACGGCTCCAACACAGATTGGTCACGACCATTACACGTATGATGCCAACGGTAATCCAACGCTGGTAATGAACGACTCTACGAATACTACCCGCGAGATGTACTGGGATGAGGACAACCGCCTGATGGTACTCTCTGATAATGGCAAGACGAGTCGTTATACTTACAACGCTGCCGGCGAGCGTATCATGAAGAGTTACGGTACGATGGAGGGTGTGTATATCAATGGTGCACCGCAGGGTATTACTTTCCACGAGACGGATAACTTCACACTTTATCCTGCAAGCATCCTCTCTGTCAACAAGAATCGTTTTACAAAGCATTACTTTATTGGTGACAAACGAGTTGCTTCAAGGATAGGGACAGGTCTGTTCAATAATGTCTATGGGCAAAACGGTTCATACGTAACCGCTGGTCAGCAGGACTATGCTGAACGTATGAATCAAATCCAGACACAGAAGGAAGCATACTATAAGAAGGTGGGTGTAGCTCCTGGTGTACCGACAGAGAAGGGTGCATACGGTGATCCAGAGAACACGGGTGTTGGTTATAATGCCGTCCTCACAGAACTCGGTAACCACGATGTGCCACAGGGTTGGATTCAGACTCCACGCCCCAACACCACACCGAATACCAACCCTGGTCCACCTATAAGCTGGAACGACCCGAGCAACCCTGATGACCCACAGGCTGGTTATGGTTATATTCCTAATGACACAACGAAAGAGGAGACCTTCTTCTATCACAGTGACCACCTTGGCAGCACGTCTTACATCACAGACGAAAAAGCCAACATCACGCAATATGATGCATATCTTCCATACGGCGAACTGTTAGTTGATGAGCATAGTAGCTCTGAAGACCTCCCGTATAAGTTCAATGGCAAGCAGTTTGATGAGGAGACAGGTTTGTACTATTACGGTGCAAGGTACATGAATCCTATGACAAGTTTATGGTATGGGGTGGATCCGTTAGCTGAGAAATATGTCACAACGAGCGGATATATACATACGTTGGATAACCCAATAAAATTGGTGGATACTGATGGACAAGACTTTGTGTCCGCAATAACTGAAGGTGTAGGTACTTTTGTCTTTTCTGTAGGTGCAAGTTTTGTTCAGAACTTATTAAATAATGGTGGAAACGTACAACGGGCCTATAGCCAGATTGATTGGGAAGGTGCAGGAAAAGATGCAGTTGTTGCTGGAGTTATGTCTCTCGTTGTCTCTGGTGCTTCTACAACAAAATTAATAAAGAAACTTTCATCTATTAAAATTGGAAATTCTAATCTTGCCAAGATTTTGGTAAATACAGCTGTTAATATGGTGTCGAACATCACTGCTGAAGCATGGAAGGAAAAATCTCTAAGCAAAGTTGATTTTAAAGACGTTTTTTCTCAGCACTTGGTAATTCTCTAGCAGAAGCGGGATTGGGTAAATTATCAAAAAAACTGGAAGATTCTTTTTCAAGTGCTAAGAAGGCTGTTAAAGATGCTAAAGTTACGTTGAATAGACATAAGGCTCATCGTGGTAGTAATTTTATGCGTCAAAAATACGAAGCCAATTTGAAAAAGGCTACAATCCATGCAGGTTCTATGAGGAGAAAAGTCTATACCAGAAGGTTCTTTTAATAGTATAGGGACGAATGCAGGATCAAAGGTAGGAAGTTTAATTTATCAAAAAAATAAGAGATGATGAATCTAAAAAAAATATTAAAGGAAGAAGCTACTTGGTGTTTCTTGGCCTTAGCAGGGCTGTGGATACTACTCTATATGGGAGCGAATGTCATTATAGATACATATTTCTATATGATATCATTAAACATTTTGATTCTTTTTATTTTCTTATATAATACTTAAAATAAAGAATAAACTGCATTACTACTCTTATGTTGTAGGTTGTGCGTTTTTGCTGTCTGGTTTGTCTTTTATAGCATATGCGATTTGAGAAGCAGAAGTTTGAAAGGTTATCTCACCAAACAACTCCCAGTATTGTTTTATATTCCAACAGGTTCTGGAGGGAGGTGGTCCAGTAGTGGAATTGAAATAGAATGTAAAGGAAATCAGCATAAAATCTCAACAACTCATGAATCAGATAGCCTATATCAGATTTACGGAGACTCGGTTATCAATCATATTGTAGTACGATACTTGCTAAAGGAACCTTTTCCTGACGTATATTATGTAGATAGCGTACGTATAACTTATAAATAAGTACTCTCAAAAACTATAGATGGAAAGCTTTTTCATTTTACTTATAGGAAGGATTTTAAGATATAAAGAATAGAATTATTATAAATATGAAGCATCTTTTATTCTTAGTATTGTTTGTTTGTTCTTCCTGTACAGAGCCTAACGTAAAAGACATGTTAGGAGATGATTATAGGTTGTATAAACATACGCCTGCATGGTCTTTAGCAAAGGCTGTTGAAGATGAAGATACTACAGAGATTTCTAAACAAGTTTTACAGATGCATATTTCTGTAGATTATCGAGATCCAAAGTACAAGCAGACTCTTTTGATGTTAGCAACACGTACTAATAAAAAATAGAATCCGTTAAAAAATTATTAGAGCTGGGAGCTGATCCTAATGCACATAATGACTCCACTAAATACTTTGGACAAAGTGCTGTGTTACTAGCTTGTCGCTTTACTAGACCCTCAAGTAAAATACTTGCTTTATTACTGAAATATGGAGGAAATCCAAATTCAACAGCTTGTGGAGTTCAGGAGAATGGTTTGGGAGAGATTGTACCAATGAGAGAATTTGCTTTAAGTGCTGCTGTTTTTTCCTCCTTTGAGAAAGTTAAATTATTAGTTGATGCAGGAGCAAACATTAATTATGAAACAACTACTGAAAGTTGTGCAATAGAAAATTGTATGATTCATGGTAGGATGGATATTATGTTATATCTTCTGCAAAAAGGAGCAGACTATCGCAGAAAGTTTACAGAAATAGACTTGGATAAGCCTGATTATTCCACTTTTGAAGTAGACATTCTATATAAACTACGTAAATGCATATATCCAATTGGTTCTAAAGAATATACAGACAAAATGAAAGTCGTTAATTTCTTGAAGAAAAAGGGATTAGATTATTGAAATCACCAATACCAAGTGGAATGTATGGGGTTATAATGCGTGATATAGCTCTAAAAATAAAGCAGAGTTCGATTATTATATAAAGCATTATTAAAATGGTTTCTTTGATTATTATGATTTTTGAATTAAAATCTTTGTGGGAGCCTAAATTTCACCCCTGCACGTTTTGGTCTCTCAAAAGAAGGAAGATACACATAGGTACCATTCTTTTAAGAAAACGTATTTTTATGGTTATTCTTTTGTGTTATTCTCTTCTTCATTCTTATTAAACAAGGAGCTGAGTAATAAATATTGCACTTTAATTCGTAAAGTGATAATAAACTATAGAAATTAATAGTCAGTTTGTGTTTTTCTTGTTTATTCATCTAAAATAAGCAAAATATTTTGTATATTCGCATTTGACTTATTTATTCTATGCTAAAATGAAAGTTGATAGAGAACGAACAATAAAGAATGACAGTAAAGAGTTAAGTTCTGAGTTCTGTAAGTAGACTTTTTAGATATCAAAAGACATCACATTCATGAAAAGAATTAATATGCCCTAACTGCCACAAGAGTATTTACTGTAGACGAGGCAGACTATGCTTCTATTGTTAATCAGGTTAAGAATACGGAGTTTAATGAGGAGATTGATCGGCGTATAGCTGAACTTCACGAGCAGCATAAAGCAGAGCAAGCCTTAGCAACTGCTAAGACAGAACAATCCTTCCAACACCAGCTCTCCAAGAAAGAACTTGAACTTGGTGCCAAAGACGCTGAGATTGAACGGCTGAAGAGTGAGAAGGAAAGTGAACTTACAAAGTTGAGGAGTGCATTCTCGGCTGAAATCGAAGTTCTCAAGACGCAATTAGAGAATATTGCCACTCAGAAAAAGAGTGAGATGATGATTGCTTTGGCTGAGAAAGACCAGCAGATTTCTAAACTCAACTCTACAATAGAACAGAGTGATAATAAGTTGCAGCTTGCGATAATGGAAGAGCGAAGTAAAGCTCAGAAGGAAGTTCAGGCAAAGGATACAGAAATCTCTCAACTTCGTTCTGCTGCAGAATTAGAGAAGCGTGAAGCACAACTTCATGAGGCATCACTCATCAAACATCATGAGAATGAACTTCGTATGAAGCAGGATTTAGTAGATTATTATAAAGATTTGAAAACCAAGATGTCTACTAAGATGGTTGGTGAAACACTTGAGCAGCATTGTAGTATTGAGTTCGATCAGTATATTCGTCCAATGATGCCTACTGCATACTTTGAGAAAGATAATGATGCGAGTGATGGAACAAAGGGTGACTTCATATTTCGTGCGGAAGAAGATGGTACAGAGTATATCTCTATCATGTTTGAGATGAAAAATGAAATGGATACTACTGCTACCAAACATAAGAACGATGACTTCTTGAAGAAGCTTGATGATGATCGTAAGAAGAAAGGTTGTGAGTTTGCTGTTTTAGTTAGTCTTCTTGAAGCTGATAATGAACTTTATAATATAGGTATTGTAAATAAAAGTCATCTTTATCCGAAGATGTATGTTATACGTCCACAGTTCTTTGTTTCATTTTATCAATCTTCTTGTACAAACATCAAAAAAGAGTTTAGAATATAAGAAGCAGCTTATCCTTTCACAGAGTAAAGAGGTGGATGTTACCAATTTTGAAAATAAGATAGAAGACTTTAAAACTAAGTTTGGTCGCCATTATGAGATGGCATCAAAGAAGTTTAATGATGCCATTAAGGATATTGATGCTACAATTATAAAACTTCAAAAGGTACGTGAGGAACTTTTAAGTAGTGAGAATAATCTTCGTCTTGCTAATAAAGACACAGACGAGCTCACTATACGTAGGCTAACGTACATGAATCCTACAATGAAGGCAAAGTTTGATGAAGCACGTAAGAATAGTCAGAATATAGTAGAATAATAATAAAAATACATAGCAATGAAATTAGCAGAAGCATTAGCGATCCGTAAAGATACGCAAAAAAGGATAGAACAACTTAAAAGTCGAGTGCTAAATAATGTTCGTGTACAGGAAGGTGATGTGCCTTCTGAAGAACCAAAAGAATTGATGAAAGAGATGGATGCCTGTCTGAATACACTTTTTGCTTTAATATTCAAGATTAACAAAACTAACATGAATACTATTAGCGAAGGGCGTACTATAACAGAAATGATGGCAGAGCGTGATATCCTCTCTATACGTATTACGTCACTTCGTGAAATCTTCAACAAAGCATCAGAATCTCAGGAACGCTACAGCCGTTCTGAAATAAAAATAGTAACAACAATAGATATCAAGCCTTTGGGTAAAAATAGATGACTTGTCAAAGCAATTACGTGGAGCTTGATATGAAGATACAGACATTAAACTTTACAACAGAATTAATGGAGTAAAACTCTATAAAGAAAGTAGAAATTAAAAAGATTTTTTAGGTGTAGTCTTATTATATTTGTAGAGTGTGAGCTAAAAATAACATTACATCAGAGTACGGGGTCTCGGAATCTTATCTGCAGGTTGCATTTCCCAGCATATAATGTCTTATCGGACTTGTACGGTGTAGTTTGCATTTTGCATATAGCATTACCATTAGCTGACTATAACATATTTGACGAGGGTGGGATAGGGATTTTTGTATAATCATTTTCTAATAGATACTGAGATCAATCACAATATATTCTTAGTATTCTGAAGGAGTATTATTTTTTTACTTATACGATTTGATTATTTAAAACTACGATACATTTAGCTGTCCTATAAGAAAATTATTTATTTTTCTAAAATCAAATTTTACTCCAACTTTCACGATATATATTGAAAGTTTGTATAAAGTGAACAGGGAAGAATCTCTTTATCTTTATTTGTAATTTTTGGGTAATAAATTTTTTATTTATCATAATGTTCATTATATTTTAAATATATTTTGGAGTATTAAAAGCCATTAAGCGACAGTTATTTTTCATGTCAAAAATATATGTATTATAAAAAGAATACAACTGATTTTATACGACAGAAAATCTACGAATAAACACTTAAATGAGAAAAATGAAATATGAAAACAGGTCCAGAATAAAATGATAAATCTTATAAACTTAATAAAAAGAATTGAAGTATAAATATCACGTTTCACTAATTGATTAAAAATTGTGTTTGTAAATAAATTTCTTCTCATTGTTTTTGTTGAGGATAAACTGCATGTGAGTTAAGGCTTAATTGGCTTACTAAAGACGCCCTTTTAAGATGCTATTAACGCCTTATTAAAGTCCAACTAAGCACCTTTTCTTTTCTTATTTTGTAACTTGTTCAGGATAAGCAACTTACATTAGTTGTTTAAAATAGTATTTTTGAAGTTTGTTAATGAGTATATTTTTAGAAATTAATGTAATGTATTTTCAAAATAAAACATGCGCTAAAAATGCAAAATTGTTTTTATTGCAATAAAATATGGCATTATACATTAATAATTTAGTGTATAACAAAAATATCTATTTATGTTATGAGAAGTTTTTGCAGTATTCGTCATAACTACAAATAAAAAAAATAGGAGATAACCGCCTATGAAAGCAATTATCCCCTACTCTATAAAATTTCATTTAATCACGGAAGTGATTAAATGATTTACTTCAACTTAGTGTAGCCGTACTTAGCACAAGCACCGAGTTCCTCCTCAATACGGATGAGCTGGTTGTACTTAGCCATACGGTCTGTACGAGACATAGAACCAGTCTTAATCTGACCAGAGTTTGTTGCAACAGCGATATCAGAGATAGTGGTATCCTCTGTCTCACCAGAACGGTGTGAAGTTACAGTTGTGTAGCCATGACGGTGAGCCATCTCAATAGCCTCGAGAGTCTCTGTCAAAGAACCAATCTGGTTAACCTTGATAAGGATAGAGTTAGCTGCACCCATCTTGATACCCTTCTCGAGGAACTTAACGTTAGTTACGAACAAGTCATCACCAACGAGCTGGCAACGGTCACCAATAGTAGATGTTAACTTAACCCAGTTCTCCCAGTCGTTCTCATCGAGACCATCCTCGATAGAGTCGATAGGATACTTTGTGATAAGGTGCTCAAGGTAAGCAATTTGCTCATCAGCACTGAGCTTCTTACCGTTAGGATCCTTTGGCATACCGTTCTTCAACTGACGATAGTCATAGAACCACTTACCATCCTCACATACAGCGAACTCAGAAACGGCACAGTCCATAGCAATCTTAACATCCTTGCCTGGCTCATAACCTGCGTCCTTAATAGCCTGAATGATTGAATCGAGTGCATCCTCGATACCATCGAACTTAGGAGCGAAACCACCCTCATCACCTACTGCAGTAGAGAGACCGCGCTTCTTCAAAAGCTTAGCAAAGTGCGTGGAATACCTCAGCACCCATACGGATACCTTCCTTCTCAGAAGGAGCACCTACTGGGCGAATCATGAACTCACGGAATGCGATAGGAGCATCAGAGTGAGCACCACCATTGATGATATTCATCATTGGTACTGGCAATACATAAGTATTTGCGCCACCGATATAACGATACAATGGAATATTCAATGCCTTTGCAGCAGTCTGAGCTACAGCCAAAGAAACACCGAGAATAGCGTTAGCACCGAGCTTACTCTTAGTAGGAGTACCATCGAGTTCAAGCATCTTGTAGTCAATAGCACGCTGATTCAGCACGCAGTCACCCTTCAAAGCTGGAGCGATAAGGTTGTTTACATTCTCAACAGCCTTGAGAACACCCTTACCCAAGAAACGGTTCTTGTCGCCATCACGAAGCTCCAGAGCCTCGTTCTCACGGTAGAAGCACCAGATGGAACGCTTGCGACCCATTACACCATTTTCGAGAGTTACCTCTACTTCAACTGTAGGATTGCCACGTGAGTCGATAATCTCGCGAGCATGTACTTTTTCAATCTTCATAACTTATATGTTTATTAAAAATCAGTTATATTTTTAACTTTCTTTTTCTCCTTGCAAAGTTAATAAAAAAAGTCGTAAACCTCTCCTAACAATACGTTATATTTATGTTTTTGACAAAATTAACTTTTAATCTATTATTATAATTGTAACCCCACGAGCAGCCTGTGCTCCCATAACAAGTGCTTGTTCGATATCGGCTGTTTTGCTTGGACCAGATATAAAACAGCCGTAACCATAGTCTGTCATGTTTATCTTTTTATATGCTTCATGCATATTATTGACGATATTGTTACGTTGAACGAGAATTACAAGGTTTTCTGAGATGAAACAAACAACTCTTTCTTTCATTGTTTGTGGCACCCATATACATCCATTCTCTGCTACAGCAATTTCTCCCTGAAGAATTCCAACATCTGTTCCATTGAGATCTTGTGCCTTTGAAACAGTGTCAGGATTAAGGTCTGCCTTTATTCCTTGTACATTTGAAGCCAACACCTTAGCATCAGGATAAGCCTTTTGTATCAGTTTATTAATATCATCTTCAGCTTGTGCCTCAATGACTTCACAACCCACAGTATGACTCATCTCAATGAATTGCTGTACTACATCTTGATATTTAATACCCTCAATAGACTTCTCAGGCATATCAAATTGTTCTTTTGTATTACGTCGTAATTTGCTAAATAAATCTTCTTTATTCATGCTTCAATTCCTCCATTGTTTGCTTAAATATGACATGGAAAGGCTTTTTTGCAAACTTAGGCATAGTATGTCCAATGCTCCATGGGTTAAGCTTTATATCCATTAGTGATTCTGGTATGTAATTGGCAACTGATGAGTTACGAAGTAAAGCATCATAAATATGATAGTTTTCGTAAACAACTTTCATTCCTTCTGCCATCACCTTCTTTTCTTTATTCTCTGTACCATATTTCTCAAGGCTTTGACGCCATCGATAAATCTGACTACCTGGTGTTACCTTTGCAGGACAAACACAATCACAACTCAAACATAATGAGCATGCAGACACATTCCCACTATGCAGTTTTGGATTCTTAAGCATACCAAGGTTAACTCCAATAGGGCCTGGAATAAAGTAACTATATGAATAACCTCCAGAACGACGATAGACAGGACAAGTATTCATACATGCACCACATCGAATGCACTTCAGTGTCATCCAATGTTCTTTATTAGCAATCATGTCGCTACGACCATTATCTACCAATATTACATGCATCTCACCTCCTGGTCGTGCCTTACGGAATTGAGAGGTAAAGGCAGTTGAAGGTTGTCCCGTTCCACTACGTGCTAATAAGCGTTGGAACACTGCCAACGAATCATAATCAGGAATAACTTTCTCTATACCCATTGCTACAATATGTAATTTAGGTACTGAGGTTGACATATCAGCATTACCTTCATTGGTACATACAACGCAATCTCCTGTCGCAGCAACACCAAAGTTACAACCCGTCAATCCTGCATCTGCATCCATAAAATCACCACGCAAATCTTCACGTGCGCAACGTGTAAGATAAGTTGGGTCATGATTTCCTTTCTCTTTAGAAATTCCTTTCTCTTCAAACATCTCTCCTATCTCATCACGAGTCAAGTGAATAGCAGGCATAACAATATGCGCAGGCTTCAAGTGCATGAGTTGAAGGATACGCTCACCAAGGTCGGATTCAACGACATTGATTCCTCTCTTTATCAGATAAGGATTCATTTCACATTCCTCGGTCAGCATTGATTTAGATTTAACGAGTTTCTTTACTTTATGAGATTCAAGTATCCCATAAACCATTTCATTAAACTCTTGTGCATCTTTTGCAAAATGAACAATAACACCATTACGTTCCAAACTATTAGAGAATTGCTCTAAATAGTCAGCTAAATGGGTCGCTGTATGCTCTTTTATTCGACTTGCATGTTCACGTAAATCCTCCCATTCTGGTAATTCTGCCGCTGCAGCATCTCTTTTCTGACGTAATGACCAAAATGTACGGTCATGTCGTTCAACCTTCTTAGGGTCTTTCAGAAACTCTTTTGCTTTTTTAGAATGATATGTTGACATAACTCTTTTGTCTTTTATAACCTTTATATAAATATCATAAACCTGCAGCTAAGATCTCAGCTACATGCATGAACTTGATAGGATAGTGGTTCTTTCCTGCTACACCCTGCATGTGCATTAAGCATGAACTATCCGAACCAGTGATAAACTCAGCTCCCGTATCCATGTGACGTTTCACTTTATCATTACCCATGGCAGTGCTGATATAAGGTTCTTCAACAGCAAACATACCACCAAAACCGCAACATTCATCCTTGCGATCAGGTTCTTTAACCGTGATACCTTCCTTGAGTTTCAATAATTCAACTATCTTATTTACAGGCTTCTCTTGCAATTCTGAAGGTGTACTAAGTGTTAACTCCGTACACCATGACAGAGAGTTATGGACAGACACGACATGAGGAAAACTTCCCGGAAGCTCCTTTACCTTCAAAACATCATGTCAGAATTCTACCAACTCCATTGTTTTCTTAGGTGTCTGACACTCATGATCGAGTATTTGTGGGTAATTAACCCTCACAAAAGCAGCACAAGATACACTTGGTGTTACTATATAATCGAAGTTTTTAAACTTATCCTCAAAACGTTCTGCAAGGTGATCAGACATACGCTGAAAGCCACCATTTGCCATTGGTTGACCACAACAAGTCTGACGTTCGGGATAAACTACATCTACTTTTAGCTTTTTTAAAAGCTTATAAGTTGCTACGCCTACTTGTGGATAAAGTGCATCGACGTAACATGGAATAAAAGAGACCAACTCTCATAAATTTATTTTTTTCTTGTTCGTTTCTGTGCTACAAATTTAGATAAAATAACTTAGATGGCATAAGAAAATTGAAAAAAGACAGGCAATAAAATAAGTTTAATCCGTCACAAAGAATATTTTTCTTACCTTTGCAAAGGTAAAATGGCTTAAAACTAAGAAGAAATTGTATGATAGTTTGCATTGCAGAGAAACCCAGTGTTGCTAAAGATATAGCTCGAATCCTTGGAGCCAATAAGGCTTGTAATGGTTATATGGAAGGCAATAATTACCAGGTAACATGGACCTTTGGCCACCTTTGTGAGTTGAAGGAACCTAATGATTATTTCACAAACTGGAAATATTGGAGTCTCGCTGCATTGCCAATGATACCTCCCCGCTTTGGTATTAAGCTCATTGAGGACGAAGGTATCAAGAAGCAGTTTGCTGTTATTGAGAAGCTTTACCAGTCGGCTGAGATGATTATCAACTGTGGTGACGCTGGTCAGGAAGGTGAATTAATTCAGCGGTGGGTGATGCAAAAGGCAGGTGTAAAATGTCCTGTGAAGCGTCTTTGGATATCTTCGATGACGGATGAAGCTATTCGTGAGGGGTTTGCTAACTTAAAGGAACAAGAGCAATATCAACCACTTTACCTCGCAGGATTGTCTCGTGCAATTGGTGACTGGCTGTTAGGAATGAATGCCACACGCCTTTATACATTAAAGTATGGAAACAATAGTTATGGTAGAGGTCAGGTTCTCTCAATTGGTCGAGTACAGACACCAACCTTAGCACTCATCGTACAGCGACAGAAAGAGATAGATAACTTTAAGCCAGAACCTTATTGGGTATTAGCTACAGTCTATCGTGATACGCAGTTTACGGCAACAAAGGGTAAATTCACCTCTAAAGAAGAAGGTGAGCAAGCCTTCTCAACGATTGAAGGAAAGCCTTTTACGATTACAAGCGTTGCAAAAAAGAAAGGGGCAGAACAGCCTAAACAACTTTATGATCTCACCTCTCTGCAGGTAGATTGTAACCGTAAGTTTGGATTTTCTGCTGAAATGACACTCAATACGATTCAAACTCTCTACGAACGTAAGCTACAACTTATCCACGTGTTGAGACACAGTTTCTCTCTGATGATATCTATCCGAAGTGTCCACAGATAATGAACGGACTCTTTCAGACTACCTTTGCGGGTAAAAAGCCTTATGCTGATATCGTGAAGACCTTGGGTGGCAAGCCATTGCCTAAGACAAAACGCGTCTTTGATTCCTCAAAGGTGACAGATCACCATCTATTATTCCGACAGGTGTACTACCACAAGGACTGACAGATGCTGAGCAAAAGGTATACGACCTCATAGCTCGTCGCTTTATTGCAGCTTTCTATCCCGATTGTAAGTTCTCTACGACAACAGTATTAGGCAAGGTAGACGAGATAGAGTTTAAGGTATCTGGCAAAGAAATATTAGATTTGGGTTGGAGAGTTTGCATTGATACACCAGCAGGCTCCTCCTCTACTCCATCTGATGACAGCCAAGAAGGAACCGCAACAACCTCTCCTCTACTTCCTACCTTTAAGAAAGGGGAATCAGGACCGCACACCCCTACCCTTACCGAAAAGCAGACAACTCCTCCGAAGCATTACACCGAGGCCTCTTTGCTTCGTGCAATGGAAACAGCTGGTAAGCTTGTTGAGGACGAAACCCTACGTGCTGCTATGAAGGAGAACGGTATCGGTCGACCTTCATCACGTGCAGGAATTATTGAGACGCTCTTCAAACGCCATTATATTCGTCGTAAAAGAAAGAATATAGAAGCTACGGAGACAGGTATTGCACTCATTGATACGATTCACGAGAGACTTCTTACATCAGCCGAATTGACGGGTATCTGGGAGAAGAAACTTCGTGATATTGAAGCTAAGAAATATGATGCCTCTCAATTTATTAATGAATTGAAAGAGCAACTTACTAACATAGTCAACGACGTGTTAGCTGACAATTCTTCACGAAAAGATTGGTGAAGTAGAGGTGATAAAGAAAAGTAGAAAGAATATTCTTTTACTTTTTCTACAATTAAAAAGGTATTTAAATAAAACAGAATAGGTAAAGAGCTGGCAGACTTGTGACCATACCTTCAATTAGACTTACCCACCATTTGTCTTCAAAGATGACTGCAAAGGAGGCAGATGAAAAGTATAATCATTGGTACGTATATCAGCAAATTTAGATATGGAAAAATAGCCTTGTGTTATGGCAGTTATGAAAAGAATCAAAAATCGATATGCATAGGAAAAATGGTAATCCATACCGTATAAATTAATAACTCTGTTTCATTTTTCTTTTTATCTATATTATTTACATCCTCTTTACATACCAATCATTGCCTAATATATTCATATTCTTGCTTATACGAATCGAAAAGGTATAATTTGTCATTATAGTCTTTATTTATTTTAATATAGTCAATGCCATTAGACATTACTCTTATTATTTTTACCATAATCTATGCGGCAATACGATAAATTTAATTTCTTGTAAGCCTTGAGTAACTAATAATCTTGTTATCCTGTAAGGGATAGTTTTTGGCTTTTTAGTTATTCTTAGATGATTATCTACAAACACAAGACCACTCGCCTTTACTCTAAAAAGCTCAAAAACAGTCACGTCAATATCTCTATTATAGATTAAGACACCATCTAATTGATGAAAAATCATAGTTTATTATTTGACTACTATAGCTGACTTCGGAAGAACAACCTCCAAAAGAAAAATAAAGCTATAAATAAAACTAATATCTTTATCTTCAATTTCATATAGCAATTTTTTCTGCAAAGATATAAAAGATATTGGCTAAATCGAAATTTGAACTTTTATTTTTCTGAATTTCATTTTTGATTGATACAACACAAAAGCCGCTATTTTTGTAAAGATAATTCTAAACATGCAAAATAAAAGATGCCCAATAAAGGGTTCAATTAAGGCTTAATTGACTTCTAACTAAGGCTTAATTGAACCCTTAAAGGGCGTTAGTTAGAAGCTAAATAAGCACCTTTTGTTTTTGAACTTTGTAATCTGTTGACTAACTGATAGTTGCAACTATGGTCTTTGATGGCCATTTTCTTGAATTCAAAAGTGCTTTTTACAGAGATTTTTGTAAATATCTTTCAATCGTAATAAAATAACTGTTTTTATAAAAAGTGAGTGTTATTGTCTAATGAACAAGCTGAGTTAAAACAAGTTTAGTATTTCTTTCTATAAGAAGAAGGGGTGAGAAAAGTTCATAAATAGAAACTTCTCTCACCCCATAGACTTTTATCTGTATAGAACAGGAGGACTAAAATTTAGTAAGCGTGGTCGTCCTCTGCAATTTCCTTACGATCAATAGCCTTCTTGTCGATTGCACGCCAAGCATAAACAATGTATGCCAAAACAAATGGAACAAGGAAGCTAACATAGAACATAGCCTTCAATGTGAACTCGCTTGAAGAGCTATTCTGAAGTGTCAATGAACTCTGTAGATCGGCTGTTGATGGATAGTAAGCTGTGTTGTTCCATCCTGCAATGAGGAAGAGGACCAAAACAACCAACACAACACCAATACCTGCAGGCCAAATACCACGTACATACTCTGGCTTAAGAACAGTCTTAACGATTCCGAAAAGCAAGAGAACAACACCTACAAGCAGAATGATAGCTAATGGCCACATTGCTAATAAGTTGTTCAGATACTTCATTGGTTCCATAACGATAACGCCAGCTTCATTTACAGCGTAGCCCTCGCCTACCAATGTTACAATAAGGAAAGGCAAGAAGAACAGTAAGAAAAGAACTGTGTTAACGAGCAACTGCTTGCGAACACGTCCACGGATAATGTCATCGTTCACATTATTATTAATATAGAGTGTACCGAGGATACGTGCAAGGAATACTACAGAAATACCAAAGATAACTACCCAAGGATTGAGCAGTACGTCAAGTCCACGTGAACCATTTGCCCAATGAGAGATAACAGGCTGCATGAAGTCAGTAATGTTACCTTTCTCTACAATGAAGTTAGAACCTGTAAAGAAGGTTGCAACAGCTCCACCTAAGAGCAATGGACCAAGAATACCATTAATAATCAATCCAGTCTGGAAGGTACGAACACCAAAAAGGTTACCTGCCTTATTCTGGAATTCATAGCTAATAGCCTGAATGATAAATGTGAAGAGAATCAATACCCACACCCAATAAGCACCACCAAAACTGGTACTATAGAACAATGGGAAAGAAGCAAAGAATGCTCCACCGAATGTTACGAGTGTTGTAAAGGTGAACTCCCACTTACGACCTGTTGAATTAATGAGCATACGGCGCTCTTCTTCTGTCTTACCTAATTGGAAAATCATTGAGTTTGCACCCTGCACGAATAGCAGGAAGACAAGTAGCGCACCTAAAAGTGAGATGATGAACCACCAGTAATGTTGCAGAAAATCGTATGTCATAGTTCTGGTCCTTTCTTAATTTGCTTACACATAATACTAACTTCAGCTGTCAACATTGCAGTAAAGAGAACAAGGAAGAGGAAGAAGGTGAATGCGATACCACCACTTGAGAGGTCGCTCACTGCTGCCCATGTTGGAAGCATATCCTGGATTGTCCATGGCTGGCGGCCAAATTCGGCAACAAGCCATCCACACTCACTTGCAATAAAAGCTAATGGGATGAGTGCAATACCTACTCTCTGCAACCAGCGTGGACGAGTAATGTCCTTCTTGTAAACAACGAACAACATCACTGCAAAGATAAGAATGAAGAAACAGCCAAGGCCAACCATGATTCGGAATGACCAGAAATTAACAGGGATGAATGGTACAATCTGCTCTGCATCTTTAATATATCCATAGCCAAAGTACTTCATATCCTTTTCAAGAACTTTGAGATTAGCCTCTTTGTCCTTTCCTGCACGATAGTCTTTAAGTGCTTGGATGGCATTGCGACCACGCTCCTGCTTCTCCTTCAATGAAGGTTCTACTGTGCCATCTGGCTTCTGATAACCATTAATAATATCCTTTACACCTGGAACATAACCATGAGCATCCTTTGTTGCGAGAATAGAAAGCATGTTTGGAACAGCTATTCGCATAGGAGGTTCAGACTGATTCATGTAATCAGGCTGCTCAAATGGGTTTACCCAAGCAACTGCAGTCAGGCTCTGGTCAGTACCACCCTCATAGAGAGCTTCCATTGCAGCAAGCTTCATTGGCTGTGCCTGTGCTACCATATATGCAGAGTTGTGACCTGTAGAGCCTGCCAAAAGAGAAGCTACAAGACCAACAGCAGCACCCACTTTGATACTTTCCTTTGCAAGTTCAATGTGACGCTTGCGAAGCAGATACCAGCAACTTACACCAACGGTGAATGCCGCACCCAATATCCAAGAAGAAGTAATGGTGTGTGTGAACTTGTCAATTGCAAATGGACTTAGTGCAACGTCGAGGAATGAGGTCATCTCATTACGCATCGTATCTGGGTTGAAGGTACAACCGATAGGATACTGCATCCACGCATTAGCCACGAGAATCCACCATGCTGAGAGCGTTGCTCCCAATCCAGTGAGCCATGTAGAAGCGAGGTGGAAGCCTGCTGAAACTTTGTTCCAACCGAAGAACATCACAGCAACGAATGTTGACTCCATAAAGAAAGCCAAGATACCTTCGATGGCAAGTGGTGCACCAAAAATATCACCAACGAACCAAGAATAGTTGCTCCAGTTAGTTCCAAACTCGAACTCAAGGATGATACCTGTGGCAACACCCATGGCAAAGTTAATACCAAACAATCGCTGCCAGAAGCGAGTTGCAGTACGCCAGAACTCCTTTCGGGTGCGATAATAACAAGTCTCCATGATTCCCATTACGACAGCTAAGCCCAGTGTCAAGGGAACGAAAAGCCAGTGATAGATGGCTGTCAGTGCAAACTGTGCACGTGACCAGTCAACAGTTCCTAGATCAATGGCTAAAAGTAGGTTTTCCATTGTTTGTTGTTATTTATTAAAATGTTAAGAATTGAATATTCGCTATTGGTAATAAAGTGATGAAAATAGTTGAAAGAAATTATCTTTTCATCAGCTGTTGCTCAATGAAATCACCTTCTTTTCCTTTTTCCGCATTCTCTTTTAAAAAGTTTGGAAAGAAGAATATCTTTAACACAAGGAACATAATAGCCAACTTAACTATTATTACTGTCCAGAGCGTTTTACCTAATGTCATGTGCCGAAAACCATCATAATAGAGGTCAAATGCACGATAAAAGAAATTGTTTTTGTTCACTGTATGAAATGTTTTCGTACTTGTATTTTATACAAATCACTTCTGCAAAGTTAAACATTTATTTCCAAAAGTTGTTCTATATTTCCTAAAAATAGGCATATTTTTGTATTTTAATGTTTATCTCTTCCCTTTTTCCTTGTTAATCAATAAAAAACTATTTTTGCAAAAGATATTTTTTTAGAGACATTTAGATAATGAAAAATTATTCGCCATAGTAGTTTTATTGGGTGCTACCTGGCATTCATGCGCAGGAGGTGTACTCTCTGCAGAAATGTCGAGAGCTGGCTTTACAGAATAATCGCCAGTTACAGGTTTCACGTATGACAGTAGATGTGGCAGAAAAACACACGTAAGGCAGCTAAGACAAAATATTTTGCCACGTGTCGATGCGCTCGCTGGTTATCAGCACTTTTCACGTGAGATATCACTCCTCAGTGACGACCAGAAGAATACTTTTAGTAATCTCGGAACAAATACTTTTGGGCAGTTAGGGGGGCAGATCGGTCAGAATCTCACTTCATTAGCACAACAAGGTATACTTAGTCCACAGATGGCTCAGCAGCTTGGTCAGCTCTTTAGCAATGTTGCTACACCGCTCACTCAGGCAGGAAATAATATCGGGCAAGAATCAATGAGGCATTCCGTTCAAACACGAAGAATGTCTATGCTGGTGGTATTGTTGTAAACCAACCTATTTATATGGGTGGTGCTATCAAGGCAGCTAACGATATGGCGGCTATAGGTGAGCAGGTTGCGCAGAACAATATCAGCCTCAAGCGACAATTGGTACTCTATGGAGTTGATAATGCTTACTGGTTGGCAATCTCCTTAAAGAAGAAAGAAGCGTTGGCAACTCGCTATCGTGATTTAGCACAAAAACTTAATGAAGATGTTAAGAAGATGATACGCGAGGGTGTTGCTACTCGAGCTGATGGATTGAAGGTTGAGGTAGCTGTTAATACTGCTGATATGCAAATTGCTCGTATTCAAAGTGGTGTTTCATTGGCAAAGATGGCATTGTGTGAGCTTTGTGGGCTTGAGTTAAATGGTGATATCTTGCTCTCGGATGAAGGTGATGTAGACCTCCCTCCTACTCCTGCTACACAATTTGAGAACTACACAGTCTCTTCTTCAGATACTACTGGGCTTAACGAAGCTCGTCCAGAGTTACGTCTCTTGCAAAACGCAGTTGATTTGAGCATACAGAATACCAAACTTATTCGTTCGCTGAATATGCCTCATGTACTTCTTACAGCAGGTTATTCCGTCTCTAATCCGAATCTCTTTAATGGTTTTCAGAAGCGTTTTACAGATTTATGGAACATAGGAATAACAGTTCAAGTACCAGTATGGACTTGGGGAGAAAACAAATATAAGGTACGCGCAAGCAAGACAGCTACAAGTATTGCACAGTTAGAAATGGATGATGTACGTAAGAAAATTGACTTAGAGATAGAGCAAAACAGACTTCGTCTTAAGGATGCTAACAAGCAACTTGCTACATCACATAAGAATATGGCTGCAGCAGAAGAAAATCTACGTTGTGCAAATGTAGGCTTTAAGGAGGGCGTTATGACGGTTACAGAAGTCATGGCTGCTCAGACTGCTTGGCAGACTTCACGCATAGCAATCATTGATGCAGAGATTAGCGTCAAGTTAGCACAGACCGGATTACAAAAGGCTCTTGGCGGTCTATAACTAAAGTTTGAACTTTGGGACTTGAACTTCATGAAGCATTAGTAAGTCATAAATTCATATCTTAAAGACTCATTTTACAAGAATAAAATACATAACATATAAAAATCAAATCTCAACAATATGTCAGCAAAATCACAACATAACAACATTCTATTAGCCGTGTTAGGCTTTGTTTCGGTTGTAGTTATTGTAGCCGTTATTGGTTATTTCACCATTGACCGCACAGAAGAAACCATACAAGGAGAAGTAGAAGTGAGTGAATATCGTGTAGCTTGTAAGTTCCCAGGCCGTATCACAGACATTAAGGTGAAGGAAGGCGACTTTGTTCACAAGGGAGATGTTCTTGCAACATTGGCTATCCCTGAAGCAAGTACACAAGAGAAAGTGGCTGAAGCTGCGGCTGGTGCAACAGATGCTTTGAGTGCTTTAGCTGAAGGTCCTACACGTCGCGAAACTGTTGAAAGTGCTTATCAGATTTATCAGCAAGCTATTGCTGCAAATAGTATCGCCGAAAAGACTTATGGCCGTATGCAGCGACTCTATGATGAAGGTGTCCTGAGTGCACAGAAACGTGACGAGGCAATGGCTGCATACGAGGCAACAAAGGCTGGTGTACAGGTTGCTAAGTCGCAGTGGGAACTTGCTAAGAATGGTGCGCAGCGTGAGACAAAAGAGGCTGCAAGAAAGCAGGCTCAGGCAGCTCGTTCTGCTGTTGAAGTTGTTCGTTCAGTATTGAAAGAGACTGTACAACGTGCAACAGCAGACGGAGAGGTTGAAACAATCTATCCAAAGGTGGGCGAACTTGTTGGCTTAGGTAGTCCCTATTATGAGTATCTCAATGGTTGATGATATATGGGGAACCTTTAATGTTCGTGAGGATCAACTCAAGGATATGAAGGTTGGAACAGTATTAAAAGCTTATGCTCCTGCTCTTGATAAGGACATCGAACTACGTGTAACCTCCTTAAAAGATAAAGGTTCTTACGCAGTATGGAAGGCCACTAAGACCAATGGACAGTATGATTTAAAGACATTCCAAGTAAAGGCAAAACCAACAAAGAAGGTTGAGGGTTTAAAAGCTTGGTATGTCGTTGATAATAAAGGAGTAGTACCTCCCCCAGCCCCTCCAAAGGAGGGGAGTTGCCTAACGGGATAAAATTGGTTATTTAAGTAACAATCAGTTGTCCAATAATGGCTAAAATAGACCTCTCTTAGCATCTTCTATAGATGTGCTAATGGTAAACACATGTGGTGCTGATGGCTAACACCAATGGTGCTAAGGCTTAACACCAAAGACTGAGGGACTTACTTTACTAATAAGATAGTAAACTTTCATTATTTAAAGACCATCAACAAAGACATTTAAAGGCAGTTCTCCTTACATAATATCCCCTTATAGAGGGAGTTGAGGAGACTTTTTTAATCATAATGAAGAAATTATTCTTATACATAAGAAGGATTGTTAACTCTCTGCTCGTGAAGTTGGATTGATGATACATAACCCCATCTACATCTGTTGTATGGTGGTATTCCCCCTTGTTATCATCTTCTTCTTTACTTCTTTGATGAGTACTGGGCAGCCAGAGAAGCTTCCATGTGGTGTTGTCGATTATGATAATACTTCTGTTACACGTGCAATGATTCGTCAGTTGGATGGTTTTCAAAGTACTCGTGTCGCAGGACATTATAACAATGTAGCTGAAGCACGTAAGGCAATACAACGCAATGAGATATATGGTTTTCTTTATATCCCAGAAGAAACAACGGCAAAACTTGTTTCTCAGCGGCAGCCTGAGGTTTCTTTCTATTATAGTAATGTGACACTTGTTGCGGGCGGTATGATTTTCAAAGACCTCAAGACAGTAACTACTCTTAGTTCTGCAGCTGTTGGTGCAGCTAAGTTGCAGATGCTTGGAAAGACGCCTGATGAGATTAAAACAATCATTCAGCCAATAGGGCTCGACGTACACATGGTTGGTAATCCTTGGATGAACTATAATGTTTATTTAAGTAGTATTATGATTCCTGGTATTCTGGTGCTATTCATGTTTCTCATTACCGCCTACTCTATCGGTACCGAGTTAAAGTTTGGCAGAGCAAATGAGTGGATGTCTATGGCGGGGAATAATATTCTTGTAGCCCTTATGGGTAAGCTATTACCACAGACACTCATCTTCTTAACCATATTCTTAGGTTATGAATGGTATGTTTATGGCTATCTGAATTTTCCACACCCAGGTGGTCTGGGTATGATCATTTTCCTTGCCATACTTACTGTATTGTCATCCCAGGGCTTCGGTGTTTTTGTCTTTGGATTAATGCCTTCTCTACGAATGTCAATGAGTATATGTTCTCTTTGGGCTGTGGTAGGTTTCTCTGCCTGTGGTGCAACCTTCCCACTTTTTGCAATGGACGGTATGATTGAAGCCTTGGCACAGATTATACCTCTACGCCATTATTATATGATTTATCAAATCTGTATCTTCAATGGTTATCCATTGATAAATGCGTGGGTGAATGTCGTAGCACTGGTGGCTTTTGCCTCACTGCCAATCCTTGTGATTAGAAATATTAAGCGAGCAATGGTTGAATATGTGTATATACCATAAAGATATACAAGTGTCATCCATTAATGGTCATAAAGGATGAGTTTATGTACAGAGTCTTATCAAAGGGAAAGTTCCATAAAGTGTTATATTTCTGTATATTACTCATTATTGATTAAATAATCTTTCAAAGAAGAGGGTTTAACAAAATGTCAATTATGTCAGAAACAAAGAATACAACAAAGCCTACTAATAAAAAGAAAGCAAGCTCAGGACCGCTGGGTTTTCTCTTCTCTGTTATATATGGTGGTTGGAAACAAAAAGTACTATTAAAGACGAAGGAGTATTAATGTTCTTTCTCCTTGTCCCTTTGGCTTATCCACTACTTTACTCATGGATATATAACAATGAGGTAGTGCGTGAGGTACCTGTAGCTATTGTCGATTTATCTCATTCTTCATCTTCACGTGAGTTTATTCAAAACTTCGATGCATCGCCTGATGTACGTGCTGCCTACTATTGTAATAACCTACAAGAGGCTGAAGCGTTGGTGGGAAAACAGGCTGTCCATGGCGTACTCTACTTTCCAAGTGATTTTGACCGCACTTTACATCGTGGTGAAAAGGCTCATGTGGGTGTGTATTGTGACATGAGTCTGATGCTTACCTATAAGGCTATCTATCAGACTGCATTAGCAGTATCAATGGAAATGGGTACTGACATAAAGAAAGAACATTCTTTATCGTTTACAGAAAGAGATGAAGAGGTTAGCACCGAACCAATGATAGTAAATGCAGAGCCTATCTTTAACACAACGGGAGGTTATGGCAATGCTATTCTTCCTGGTGTGTTGATTCTTATTCTACAACAGACATTACTTCTCGGAATTGGCTTATCAGCAGGTACAGCACGTGAAAATAATCGTTTTCAAGACCTTGTTCCTATTGGTAAGCACTACAATGGAATTATGAAGATAGTACTTGGTAAATCCTCTTGCTATTTCATGATTTATTGTGTTATGGCAGCATACGTATCAATGGTTATACCCCATTTGTTTAACTTCACTATGCTTGCTCGTCCTTCTGATCTCTTTTGGCTTCTGTTGCCATATCTATTAGCAGTTATCTTCTTTGGTATGACTATCTCATGTCTTGTGCGTTATCGCGAGAATGTGATGCTTTTAGTGGTTTTTACATCAATTCCATTCCTCTTTCTTACGGGTGCATCATGGCCACAGAGTAGTATTCCTGGTGGTTGGCAGGGTGTCAGTTGGCTTGTACCTTCCACCTTTGGCGTTCGTGGATATTTACGAATAGCCTCTATGGGTGCTACCATTGATGATATATTGCCAGAAGTTCGTGCGTTATGGATACAAGCAGCTGTATATTTTGTTACAACCTGCTTTGTCTATAGATTCCAGATTATCAATGCTCGTAAACATGCTATCTCACACTATCAGATGATTCAAGATAGAATCAAGACTGCTCGTGAGAAGAAGTCTAAGGAATAATAAACATTCTAAGAAAAGGTTTTAGCATACAATGCTCTTAATTGATATAACAGAAAAGTAGAACCCTTTACAGCAGAAAGAATAACCACCTTTGTAAATATTTTTCACTAACCCAATTCTTATCAAGGCTTAATTGGCTTTGAAAAGACGCCCTTTTAGCTTGCAAAAGGTGCCCTTTTGAGGTCTTACTAACGCCCTTTTGAAGTCCTATTAAGCACCTTTTATCATGCAGTCTTGTAATATCTTAATAGCAAGATAGTTACAAAGGAGAGTAAAATGGTACTTTTTTACCTAATTTTTACAAGTAGACTAAGGGCTAATGTAAATATATTTCGCAACAGTATGAGTATTTTTAGGGCAGTATATAATAAGAGTTATTGCATAAGATTTATCCCATTTATATCATATTTAGTATTTTTAATTCCATATACCAGCGAGATGATAGCACCTATCCACCCTCTTATATACATATATTCGCTACCTCCTCCTGAATGATGAGCCTTAGAACATATCCATATCATAATGATACCTACTATTATATAGTTCGTTCCCTCTAAGACTTTTATTAAACAATCCTACAAAACCTAAGATAAAATAACACATAAAGAAATATATGCAACTGAAGAAATCAAAGTATTTATCTTTTTGAGAATGTCTCAAACAATAAAAGAGATAGCAAGACAAACATATAATCAGAAGTCCAGATATACTATATAATCCCATTACTTTAATTTATTAGTGTAAAACAAATAGATATTGAGTTAATTTTTATCGTTTCACAACAAGAAAGGCGTTGCTTATTTTTAATCATCCCTTGTGTAATATTTTTATAAGAATATTCTCCAAACAATGAATGTCAATTTGATCACATTTAATCTCAATTTTATCGTACATATCTGGTAATGATATGGTATCAATAATGTTATAGTCTTCTAAATCTACAACAATAACTTCCTAATTCAGTTGCAATAAATAATTTTTGGTTAACCTTTACCATTTCACAAAAAGAAACATTAAGTCCAAATACATAATTCTGTGTTTCTTTTTCAAAAATCATAAATAGACAAAATTTTGGTCGATCCCTATTGCACATATTTTCGAGGATGAATCTAAAACCTGAGGTAGTAATAGGTCACTCGACCATGCAATTTTTATATATGAATTGACATTTATTATTTTTCATATTTCCGATAAAATTCATTATGAATGTCATCGAAAATGGCTTCAAAAATCTAATTCTTTATATAGTTATGGTCAATAAATTCAAGTTTCATTTTTGCTGTATATTTAGTAAAGTAAGTAGGGACACGAGTTCATACGTCTATTTCTGACCAACTATAATAAACGTATAAAACCTGTATCCCCACGCTATAATTACTTTTTATTTCTCTTTGAGCTAATAAAAAACACTTTGTTTTATAGTGCTAAAAACTATCCAAGGTAGACCGAAGAAAGTTGATATTTACTTTGATGTGTCTCTATAGCACACTTCCGTTTGCCTGATGCGTAGCAAGGACGAGCACTTCGGCAATCTGAACATGGGCTGGTGCAGAAGCAGCATAGAATACAACCTCAGCAATGTCAGCACCTGTAAGTGGCTTAACACCTTCATATACCTTATCAGCACGAGCGTCATCGCCATGGAAGCGCACGTTAGAGAAGTGGGTCTCTACCAATCCTGGTTTTACATTCGTTACACGTACAGAGGTGTGGGCAAGGTCAATGCGGAGCCCATCAGTGATAGTCTTAACAGCAGCCTTTGTACCACAATAGACAGTACCGCCTGCATAAGCTGCATCGCCTGCTACAGAACCGATGTTAATAACATGTCCACTGTCACGTTTTACCATTCTTGGTACAACAAGGCGTGTCATGGTAAGGAGTCCTTTAATATTGGTGTCTATCATCGTATCCCAATCCTCAAAATTTCCTTCGTACTCTGGTTCTAAGCCAAGAGCTAAACCTGCATTGTTTATTAAGACATCTATCTGCTGCCATTCAAGGGGTAGGCTATTGATTGCTGCTGTTGCTGCATTACGATTTCGAACGTCAAAAGCAAGTGCTAACACTCTTACTCCTTCTGCTTCGAGTTCTTTCTTTAGGTTAGCAAGAAGTTGTGCTCTACGGCCAGTAATGATAACATCATATCCTCCTTGCGCAAACTTACGTGCGCAGGCTTCTCCAATTCCACTGGTAGCACCAGTAATCAATACTATTTTTCTCATATTATGACTAAGTTATTATTTAAAGACAATATAGTTTAAGACGGACTAATAGAAAGGTGAGTTTACTCTCCTATCGATTTCTTATCTAATAGTTGGTATCTACAAAACACTACTATTATTTATTAGACACCGCCACACCTATTAATATCAACGCACTCCCGACATACGCTATGGCTGTCATCGGCTCGTTGAGGAAGATAGCACTGGTTGCTACTGTAGTGATAGGGTTAAGGTATAGATAGTTTGATGATGTCATGGCACCAATCTTCGCAATGACTAATGTCCATAGAACAAAGCAGAGGAAGGATGCAACAAGTCCAAGAAACAAGAGATTTAAAAGTACTTTCGGTGTAAGAAGCATAGAGGTTGTAGCGGTCCATGGGTCGAAGATAAAGGCAGGCAGCACTGTGATAAGACCATAAAAGAAAATCTTACGTGTTATAAAAACAGCTGAATAACTATTTGAAATCTTCTTCATTAATAGGGAATAAACAGCCCAACATAGTGATGCCAACAACGTGAGAAGGTCGCCCCAAGGATTCAGATGTAAGACAAAACTACCATTGAATATGACAATGGCAACACCCATTAAGGCTATTAATGAACCGAGAATCAGTGACCAACTTGCTTTAATACTCTTCACAAAGGTAATACCAAGTAGTACTGTAAGCAGTGGTGCAGTACAAACAATGAAACTAACGTTATTGACATAGGTAAGCCCTACTGCATAATTTTCTGCAAGGAAGAAGACTGATCCTCCCGTAATACCTAATAAAACCATGATTAATTCATCCTGCCATGTACGAGAAAAGAGCTGACGTGGCGAGATAAACCATATACAGATATAGGCAATGACAAAGCGTAGAAAGAATATTTCTAACGGTGTTAGACCACTGTTATAAAGCACTTTTGTGTTTACAAAGGTAGTGCCCCATACGGCAACAATAGCAATGGCAAGAAGATGCCATAGTATGTTTTTATTCTTGATGTTCGGCATATTTTTTAAGAGGATTAGGTAAGGTTTTGCCCTTTGTGATAAGAAGTATTACGGAAGTAATGATAAGTACACAACCAATGATAATAGATGTTGTAAGTGGTTCGCCCATGAGTGTAATGCCAATCGTCATTGCTGTGAGTGGCTCAAAGGCTCCTAAGATCGCAACACTGGCAGAATCAATCAAGGTAAGTGAACGTACCAACGTTACATTACTAATAGTGGTTGGAATCAATCCCAGTAGTATCAATGAAAGGAAAGAGTCTGCGTTAGAGATTCGCTGTACGCCTCCTGTTGTAAATGTTGCATAAAGCATGAGTAGCAACATAGCCATAAAGAATATGTAGAAATTAACCTTCAATGCAGGTAGCTTACGGATTCTCATGTGAGGAAATAGCACCATATAGATAGCATAAAGCAATCCTGACGACATCGCAAGCGTAACGCCCCACATCGACTTAATACCATCTGTCTGCCCTATTCCACCGAGAAAAGCAACGCCAGCAATAGCAAGTAAAATGGCTAATGATATGCGAATTGTGAGTTTTTCGTTAAAGAAAAGGATGAGTAATATCTCTGTCCATACAGGATAAGAGAACAACAACGTTGTTGCTATACCCCCTGGCATATATTCGTAACTGCTGAAAAGGCATACAGCCGATACTGCATACATAATAGAAAGGAACATAATTCGTAGTCCATCTCCCCATCGTATATGCAGGTTTTGCTTACGCCATAAGAGGATAGCCATCATAAAAAGGCATCCGAAGGCGAAACGATAGATTAATACTGACGGCAGTAACATTCCCGACTCCATTACTGGAATAGAGAAAAGCGGGATAGTACCGAACGTAATTGCAGAAAGGCTGGCATAACCATACCCCTTTATAGTGGAAGAATTACTCACGATTTATATGTGTGTTGATTAACGCTAATATAAGTGCAAATTTACATATTTTTCTGCAATATATGTATCGAAAACTCCTATAAAAAGGTCAAGAATATGGAATAAAAAGTATATCTGGCGCATGGCAACAATAAGTTGCTTTCACTTTGGCTAACTATTGCAAGGCATTTAGCACCCAACACCATTGGTGTTTACCATTAGCACCACATGTGCGGAGCATCAACTCCTTGGCAAACATAGTCTTTTAATTGGGAAGAGAACTATATAATATGGCGTACTAAACGTTAAATATAAGTTAAATCTTAAGTAACTATTTCCTATTTAAGTAATAACATTTACTTTTGTCAACAAATAAATAAATTAAGAAACAAGGGGGTGCTTCACGGTTGTGTTGCTGAGATTATACCCATAGAACCTGACGCTGATAATGCAGCCGCAGGGATTGTCTCATTCTATACTTACACTTTGTTTGTCATTAATGGGGCTGTTTTCTATCTCGTATCATCTTTTGAAAAACTACAATAGACGTACCTCTACAAACCGATATGTTGAATGAGGTATATTTGTGCATTGACAATTGCAGGCTCTGACTGTAGCGGTGGAGCTGGAATACAAGCAGATATAAAGACAATGTCAGCTTTGGGTGTCTATGCAGCAACTGCTATTACATCTATTACTGTGCAAAACACGAAAGGTGTAAAGGCTGTTCATGGAGTGAACTCTCTTATCGTTGCAGATCAGATTAAGGCGGTTATGGACGATATAAAACCTGATGCTGTAAAGATTGGGATGGTAAATGACTGTGCTACTATACACGCCATTGCTGATACTTTAAAGTATTACTCGGAATGCCCGATAGTGATTGACCCTATAATGGTGTCAACAAGCGGCTTTAATCTTATGAAACCAGATGCTTTGGAACTATTTTGTGACTCTTTGCTTCCAATGTCTACTCTGCTGACTCCTAATCTTCCTGAGACAGAAATATTGTCAAACATGAAAATAAATACCATCGATGATATGGATATAGCAGCACAAAAGATAATGAGTTTAAGCTGTAATGCGGTTCTGATAAAAGGAGGACACATAGATGGAGGTGAAAAGGTTGACAGACTTTATATGGCTAATGGATGCGTACAAACTTTCACTCATAAGACAATAGACACCCGAAATACACATGGAACAGGTTGCACTCTATCCTCTGCTATCACTTCTTTTATAGCACGTGGACTGGATTTAGTTGATGCTATAGCGGCTGCAAAGAACTATCTTTCTCAAGCATTGGAAGTTGGTAAGGATATTCATATAGGCGAAGGACACGGACCTGTTAACCATTTGTTTAATCCTGAAAAACTAATAACTTTATGATACAGTTTATTACACATGCCAATGAACGCTATGATTACTTAGATGGTGTTCGAATGGCACTCGAAGGAGGATGCCGATGGATTCAACTTCGAATGAAGGATGCTTCAAAAGAGGAGATTCTGAAGACTGCTGAAAGTACAAGAAAACTATGCAGGCAATATGATGCTGTCTTTATTCTTGATGATTATGTAGAACTGGTAGAAAGGACAGGTGCTGATGGTGTACATCTTGGTAAGGACGATATGCCTATCGATGAAGCACGTCGTCTTCTTGGAAAGGGTAAAATTATTGGCGGTACGGCAAATACTTTTGAAGACATCAAACGTATTTATTCTGCTGGAGCAGACTACATTGGCTGCGGTCCTTTTCGCTTTACGACTACAAAGAAAAAACTGTCTCCCATTTTAGGGTTAGATGGCTACAAACGTATTATAGAGCAAATAAATGCGTACGGAATAAACATTCCTGTCATAGCTATAGGTGGAATCCTTCTACCCGACATATCAGATATAATGCAAACGGGGGTGAGTGGTATAGCTGTAAGTGGTGCAATCCTCAATGCTGACAATGATAATAGTCCAGTTACAACAATGAAACGATTTATCAACGAACTTAAATCAAACAATAAATGAAAACAGAATTCAAATTTAGTTATCCCGCCTCAGAGAAGGTTTGCCTAAGTGGAAAACTTTATCCTGAGCTCAAAGTGGGAATGCGAAAAGTACATCTTACTCCTACTGTTACTATTAAGAAAGGGAAAAGATGTGAGGAAAGTAATGCCCCAGTGTATATATATGATACCAGTGGAGCTTATAGCGATCCGAATGTGGAAATCAATTTGGAACAAGGATTACCAAAACTGCGTAAGTCTTGGATAGCAAAGCGCAAGGACAATGAGACCCAAATGTATTTCGCCAAACAGGGTATAATAACTGAGGAGATGGAATATGTTGCAATCAGAGAGAATATGAACTGTGAGGAGTTGGGTATCAATACGCGTATCACTCCAGCCTTTGTATGCAAGGAAATAGCCGAAGGAAGGGCTGTAATACCAGCCAATAAGAAGCATCCAGAGTCTGAACCAATGATTATTGGAACAAACTTTCTTGTTAAGATAAATGCCAATATTGGCAATTCTTCTACGTCTTCAGACATTGAACAAGAGATTGAAAAGGCTGTTTGGAGTTGTAAATGGGGTTGTGATACATTAATGGATTTGTCTACAGGTAAGGATATTCATGAGACACGAGAACGGATTCTTCGTAACTGTCCTGTACCAGTTGGGACTGTACCTATGTATCAAGCTTTTGAGAAAGTTAATGGAAAGATTGAAGCTCTTAACTGGGAAATCTTCCGTGAAACGTTGATTGAACAATGCGAGCAAGGCGTAGATTACTTTACAATTCATTGTGGAATACGATTAAAGAATATACATCTTGCTGACAATCGTTTGACAGGTATCGTAAGTCGTGGTGGTAGTATTATCTCAAAATGGTGCAAAGAACACCAGAAAGAGAGTTTCCTCTATGAACATTTTGATGATATATGTGATATCTGTGCAAGGTATGATGTTGCTATATCGTTAGGAGATGGACTACGTCCTGGTTGTACGCATGATGCGAATGATGCAGCTCAATTTGCCGAACTTGACACGATGGGAGAGTTAGTTGAGCGTGCATGGGCTAAGAATGTACAGGTTTTTATTGAGGGACCTGGCCATGTACCGATGCATAAAATCAAGGAGAATATGGAACGACAAATTGATAAGTGTCATGGTGCGCCATTCTATACATTAGGTCCACTTGTCACTGATATTGCCCCAGCTTACGACCATATCACTTCTGCTATTGGTGCATCTCTCATTGGATGGTATGGTACAGCCATGCTATGTTATGTAACTCCAAAGGAGCATCTTGCCCTACCTGAGAAAGAAGATGTACGTGTAGGTGTCATCACCTATAAGATAGCTGCCCACGCAGCAGACCTTGCAAAGGGACATCCGAGTGCTTCTATCCGTGATAATGCATTGAGTAAAGCACGTTATGACTTTCGTTGGAAAGACCAGTTTAACTTAACACTTGATCCAGAACGTGCGCTTGAATATTACAAAGCAAGTAACTCTGTAGATGCAAACTATTGCACAATGTGTGGCCCACATTTCTGTGCTGCACGTATAAGTCATTCTCTAAATGACTGTGAGGAATAAGCAAAAGAATAACAATTATCCATAAATATAAATTTATTATGATTGAGACACAAGTATCAAAAGGTATTATTAGTACCTATTTCGACAAACTTCAGCGTAATTTAGAACTTGATGTTGCCATCGTTGGTGGTGGTCCTTCTGGTATTGTAGCAGCCTATTATCTGGCAAAAGCAGGGCTTAGAACTGCTCTGTTCGATCGTAAGCTGTCACCAGGCGGAGGTATGTGGGGTGGCGCAATGATGTTCAACCAAATTGTTATACAGGAAGAAGCATTGCACATTGTTAAGGACTTCAATATCAGCTATCAGCCTTATGAAAATGAACTTTATACCATTGACTCTGTTGAAAGCACCTCTGCCTTGCTCTATCATGCCGCCCATGCAGGTGCAACGATCTTTAATTGCTACTCAGTAGAAGATGTTGTTTTTAAGAATAATGTCGTAAGTGGCGTTGTTGTTAACTGGACTCCTGTTCTTCGTGAAGGGTTACATGTTGATCCATTGAATATTATGGCTAAATGTGTGATTGATGGTACTGGGCATGATAGTGAGATATGTAAAGTGGTATCACGTAAGAATGGTATTCTACTTGACACAGCTACTGGTGGTGTTATTGGTGAAATGTCTTTGGATGTGGCTGAAGGTGAACGTATGGTTGTTGAAGGAACGCGTGAAATCTATCCTGGTCTTTATGTCTCTGGTATGGCTTCTTCAGCTGTAGCAGGAACTCCACGAATGGGGCCGATATTTGGTGGTATGTTACTATCTGGCAAGAAGGTAGCTGATTTGATTATAGAGAAACTAAAGAAATAAACATCATTTGATGAAATGGATAACCATTACCTCTCCCGACTTTATATCGGGAGAGGCTATCTTCATTGATAATCTCTTTTTGCAGGGGCTTGATTTATTACATATACGTAAACCAGACGCACCATTAGAAGCCTATAAGCGGCTTGTACTTCAAATACCGAAGCAGTGGTATAGTCGTATTGTCTTACATGAACATTTCGCTTTAGCAGAAGAGTTTAGTCTTCATGGAATTCATCTAAATCGGCGATGTTCGCAAGTTCCCGACTCTTTTCATCGGAGTATCTCTTGCTCTTGTCATAGCTTAGAAGAGGTAAAAAAGCAGAAAGACTCAAAAGATTATGTTTTTTTGAGTCCTATCTTTGATAGTATTTCTAAGATAGGATATCATGCTGCATTCTCCCCTACCTCACTTAAGCAGGCTGCTATAGAGAACATTATTGACGAAAAAGTAATTGCCTTGGGAGGTATAACAGCTAATAATATCTCACTTGTCAAAGAATGGCACTTTGGTGGTGTTGCTTTTTTAGGAGATATATGGAAGCGTATGTCAGAACCACAAGTTGATGAATATCTAAAGCATATTCGAACACTCCTTTAATTAAATTCAGACTAATATGAACTCAAACTCAATAAAAATGATTCTCCAATTGACCTTTTATCATTCCTCTAAAAAACGAAATATAGAATAAACTGGGGTGTTTCTCAACCCCATTGATGAGGTAACCTTTAAAGGTATATAATCCAATGTTTCTGCTTCTTTCAGAATCATAAAGGTCTTTTTGTTGAATAATTTTATTATTCATCATCATTGATGTTTTTTGTTAATATGTTTGATAACAAACAGTTGAAAAAGCAAAGATAATTATTTACTATAAAAGCAAATTTACCATTCATATTTGGGGTTCCATTGAAATGATAGCTTCTATTAAATACAAGCAAAGAAAACTACTATTCATATTATTAGGAATGCTTTTTCGTTTCACTCCCCATCGTTCGCACTATTGGTGTTTACCATCAACACCACATGTGCGGAGCATTAACTCCTTAACAAACATAGTCTACTCACTAGAGAATCGGACGTATTGAAGTTCATATTGACTATTTGAAGCCGAACAAGCAATTTATATTAAATTATCAGGATAGCCGCAATAAATAACGAATCATGCGACAGATGAGGTAAAGAGCGATAAAAAAGAGAGTGTATCAATTTTGACACACCCTCCTCTATCACAAAAGTTTATAGAAGATTGTTAACGGCTATCAAGCCTATCAAAAATCATTTATTTCATGCATTTAAAAGTACCAACCTTCTCTATTTTCGGCACTTTATAAACCTTTTTGTAGTGTTAAGGTTAAAAGATGCCATTGTTGTAACACCTGTGCAACAAGACACCCATTTGTACTATCAAAAGACATAGCGTAAACCAGCTTGCAATCCATCTACAATGTACACCATTAGATGTTTCTCTAACTGTTATATGCGTATCTTCGATAGTTCTTACACCTGTTACTATAGATTCAATAATATGTCCCGCAAACACATTCCAACCTATTTGATTAGCATAAAGATGTCCGCTCTTGACTGGAACTATCAAACGTGTTTCGTTTATAAACACAATATCCGTAAACATGTTAGCATCTATTGTAGCAGGAGTAACATCATAAGCATATACATCATGTAAATTAATACACTTTTCAAATGCGTCCTTTTCCAAACTACAACCTGCTGGAATGTGAATAGTATACAAGCCTGTACAGGTTGAGAATGCATTCTTAGAGATAGTTTTAAGCATTGAGAAATAAGGAAGAGTATCTAAACTACGGCAATACTTAAATGCACTTTCACCTATAAATACTAATGCAGAACTACCTTCCTCTTTTATATTCAAATTAGTGAGTTTAGGGTTATAACACAATGCATTATCTTTTATTACCTTTAATGATTCTGGTAAAGTTATTTTCTCTAAAGCAGTGTGGTGTGTTAGCGCATAAGGTGCAAGTGTAGTAAGACCCTCTCTTAGCACTATTTCTTTTGCCTTCTCTCTTGATGGTTGAACTGGATAGAACAAAAGCGTTGATAATTGCGCGTCATATAAAACTCCTTCAACACTGCGTAAATAACTATTTCCTTCTTCAACCTTTACACTTGTTAGGGCAGGAGCTGTCGTGAAGGCAGCTGGCTGCACATTTTGAGTCGTGGCAAGTATGGTATAAGACGCATCAAGACGTCCGTTAGGATAGCTTACCAATGTAGTTCTATCTTTACTATAAAGCACACCATCTACACTGGTAAAGTGTTGATTTGTTGTAGGAACTTTAAACTTAATCAAGCTATTACAATATAAAAATGCAGGATAGCTTATCTTTTCTACCCTATCATTTAAGGTGAGAGAAGTCATTTGATTAGCTCCTTCAAAAGCATGAGCATCTATGTGAGTTACATTAGATGGCAAAACAGCATCACCAACAGGTGACCATTTAATTAAATGTCCATCTCACTATTGTTGCGTCAGTTGCACTTTCTTCTCTCCTTTCACTACAAACCATATTCACTTCTACGTCTGATTGTAAGTTATCAATGGTATAAGTAGAGCTTGTGTACTTGAGTATTGTATTGCCATTTAATTGCCATTCATCAACATCATATCCTTCCTTAGGTTGCGCAGTAAAGACAATCTTAGATCCCTTTGGCAATGCCTCACCAGTACTTTCAACATAGTATTACGCTTTACATTTTGAGCTAAAAAGTGTACCAGTTTTATCATTAAAGGATGCAAATTTAACGACATAATAATCTCGCTTTACGATCAAAAATCTACCTGAATGTCCATTGCATCTTCTGCAGAAAGTGTGATGCTCGACTTTGAATAAAATTCTGTTAAGTTATCAAACTCTGCAGTTGCTACATTTTTCTTTCTCTTTGCCAGTTTGTTATTCTATATCCACGGCGTAGCTTAGCTGTAAATGTAAGTTTTTCCAACACCTTTGAAGCACTTAACACTTGTGTTCCATCTTCCTTAGTGCAAGTAATTGAACCCATCATAGGCGATACACTTTCCGGAAGAAGATGTATGCCCTTCTTCTGTTTTCTCAAAACGTACAACAACGTTTATGTCCTGAGTAACATCTTCTATTTCTAATATGTTTTCTTTTACATTAGATGTTTTATTCTCACCATTTACTAAACCATTCATAAGTCCCTCACAATCGAATAAAGGTATGCCTTAATAGATAATTTAGGAACCTCAGTAGCGATGTATGTATCATTCTTCACATCTGTCCCTGATAAGGTCCAAGCCTCTAACGAGCCAGGCCCTTCGCTACTATAAGTCACCTTTACTTGCTTTACAGCATTAGCTTCACCAACAACTATCTTTGCTTTTTTGAACTCATTTTGTAGTCTTAGCTTTACAGTCTCATTACTAACATATACAATTGTACCTCTTTATCTGGTAAGGCACCTCCAAAACCAGAGAATTGATCACTTAGATGAACATCTACAACCTTTTAAGTTTCCTACTCTATTAAACGTCAATCCATAGATATTATTTATTTTTTGCAAATGAGGAACTAATAATTCTACAAGTGAGGAACAATTAGATAGTGCACTTTCTCCTATTTCTAAAACAGAAGGAAGATTAAGTTTAACAAGATTAGAACAATTCTTAAAACTACCATCACCTAACTTTTTACACACCGAAGAAGCTGTGTATTCCGTTAAAGCGCAAGTGAAATGAAACCAATGTTCCATCACCTTTGCGTATTAAGGCGTGACCATCTGCCATAAAAGTTGCTGACGCTTGATCAACTACAAATTCCTTCAAAGCAGTACAATTAGAAAAAGGATTAGCTGTAACGTTAGATAAGGAAGCTCCCAAAGACACTGTGTTTAATTGTTCACAATTGGCAAAAGCATCCTTACTAATGGTTACCACTGCTGGCAGAGAAAGAGTTTTTGATAGATGAGCAACCCTCAAAAGCCTCATTATTTATAGTTTTAACGTGTATAGCTACCAAAGAAGTAATGCCCGTACAACCCTTAAAAGCATTCTTACCAATGGTAGTTACTTGGTTAAAATCAACACTCGTAATTTGTGTGTTACTAATGGCTTCACCACTGCCCCAACTATCTTCTCCACCTTCATCCCGTGTATAAAAAAGCAGTTTTCGGCAATTTTCAGTAACGCCATCGGGTATCTTTTATACCAGAGTCCGTCCCACGAAATAAGTTTACCATTTTCTACTCGCGTGCATTAACTGATACACTCACAAAAAGATAACCAATAAGGTTACTAAAAAGGTTTTAGTAGATCATATACTATAAATTTAAAAATAACAAATCACAAACTATCAGTCGCAAAATATATATAAAACTTTCATGAAAAACAAAGAACTACTGAATGAAATTTTTATTTTTAACTTTAATCTTAGGTATCTGTGATAATGCGTGCGTATCAAAAATGGTTCTTCCGTTAAATGCGTGGATGCTTTTCGTATAGCTTTAACGGAAAAACTGAGGTTATTCAATAAACAAAAATATAGTCAAGACTGTCAATTGTCTATTCTATTATCACTCTCCAACACCGCATTTTTCTTCATTTTAATACTTCAAAATGTAGATAAGACTCTGAAAAATCATTACATAATTCAGAGTAAAATATCTATAAGTAAAAGAGAAAAACATGTGTAAAAAGCAAGTTTACAACTAATAGAAAATCAGTTAGTTATAAAGTTGTGCAAAAGAAAAGGTGCTTAGTTGGACTTCAAAAGAGCGTTAGTAACACTCTAAAAAGAGCATTTTTGCAAGTCAATTAGGTGTCTTTTAGAAGCCAAAAAGAGCATGTATTGGCTTTGAGTTGCATAAAAATAGTTTACAAATATCGATTAATAAGAGAATAAGCTGTTTGTAGAAGACAAAAAGACATGCTAATGGATAGACATATTTTAATTTGTCTTTTTCTACATTATAACTTATAGTTTATCCTTTTTTATATATAGCTAATGGGATATATCTATCCATTTAACGAAGAACCATATTTTTGTCCCTCTGAACTGGAAAAAGGCTATTGATGAGTGGGTAAAATATTATAATGAGAGAAGGTTTCATGGAATCGTTCGATAATCTTACACCCAAAGACGTATACTTAGGGCAAGGGAGAAAAATCAAAAAGATAAGAGAAATAATAAAGCAAAAATTCAATCAACAAAAGAATTTTTGAGAATAAAACAATGAAATATCAAAAGTAAATAACTACATTTGCAGTTCTGAACTTTTGTTTGACAACGTACACCTATACGCATACGTCCACGATGTAAATGCATGGGTAGACCCGTGGGGGCTAGTTGAAGTTTTACATTTCCTGATTTTGACTCTGCGCAACGAGCTGCTTTTTGATATAGCCTCAGGAGGAGACCCCAATGTTCAGTTTACTCCAACAAAAGTAGATTCAATAACTGGGACAGAATTTGAGTTTAAGGGAGCTAATGGGGCTAAGATTGCCTATGATTCTGCCTCCACCCCTGATATGGATTTTACTAAGGGCATGATAAACCGCATATTGGAGTTCAAACTCAAGGGAAGCTTCTGATGGTGGAAAGTAAGAGGTTTAATCTTACCTATGATGGTGAACACCCACCCTCATAGATCCCCAAGAAGGGTGAGGTGTGATAGATTGACATTAACTATGTATGTAATTGCAAAATGGATGAACAATATCAAGAGCTATTGAGATGTATAGAGAGCCTTGATGCAGAGAGACAATTCAGGAGCTCGGAGGTGATGTCTTGGATAGAATCAAAAATCGATTTGTACTAGACAATCCCAGGAGTTTGGTGGCTATCTTTTTCGTTTTCCTCCGAAGGAGCATCATTATAATGATGATTATCAATACAAACGGATATCTTTCTTCTTGAACAATGAAGACTTCTGCTATTTTTATTGCTGAATTGGATGTCACACATATTCAAGGCAAGGGTCGCATGATGTGGTATCTATAATTGGAGAATGCTCGTTTTTTGAGTACTATGTTGTTTCTATGGACTTGAAGAAGTTGATTTGTGAAACAGAGCATGGAGATTTTCTGGAAATAACGATTTGAGGTGGATTTCAAGCGGGGTTATAAAATCGAATGTGATACATTATCGTTTAGATTGTCTTCCCAATGTTTCTCAGATTTTCTGCGTTTTTCTTTGTGGCTCCGAGGGAATTATGTAAATTTACGGAGTGAGATTACGTAAATCTCACATTTAGAACCTAGAAGTTAAATAATAAAACTCAATGGGCTATGTATAAATATGGCGTAGGCGGTAATGAGGTTAAGATTGATGCGAATGAAGCAATTGCCGAAATCCCATCGAATCGTACTCTGTTCGTTCAGAAGCTGACGGACGAAGCTCCCATCAGTCCTGAAATTGAACACGGGTTAGAAACGATTGAAGATGTATTTGAACGCTTCAATCCAACAATAACAATTGAGCACTTGGATCAAGATGGCAACGAGATCTGCGAAGAGCTTGCATTCAAAAGCTTGGGAGACTTCGGAGCAAAGAGCTTTAAGAGCAATAGTGCGTTCCTCTCTCAGCTTAATGTAACAAGAGAACAGCTTCTGAAGATTACTCGCCAGCTGTCGTCAAACCGTGCCATCCTCAAAGCAGTAGGCGACAAAGATGTCAAAGAAGCCTTGATAGAGGCTCTTGAGACTGCTCTCGCAGAAATCACGAAGTCTAATCCTGAAAACGAATAGTGTATGGATAAGGAAAAAGCCCCCAAAGCACGGCTTGCCCCTACTGGAAGTCAGTCTTTATCTAAGACGACGAACTCGGCAAGTGTGGCTATAGTCGACAACCTAAAAGCGTTTGGCGGATTTACTTTTTTGGGGGGAGCATCATTGATGGGATGTCTAACCTGAATCCCAGTCGTAAGGCTCGCTGTAATATATTCCTTACCGATGAGCAATGGGCGGAGAGCGCTAGTTGTTTGCGAACCGCTTGAAAGTATGGATTGACCTGCTTAAGTTTGGAGAAGATGCGGTGGGTATGCGAGATAAGGCAAAGGAACAAGCCCTGCAGGTAGAAGAGACACTAAATGCCAACCTACTTGCTGTCTTGGAGCGTACACGCGAGCTAGAAAGTGCATACCGTGCTTTGGCACTGTTCTATCGCAATACAGAGAGTGATAAGGTTAAGAATGTCTCAATAATGAATGTTCCTCCTGAGCAGCTCCGAGACTTAGACAACACGCTCTTTATCGATAAGGTAGGTGAAGAACTTAATCAGAACTTTAACCGTCTAGACCTCCGTAGAAACTACTCGCTCCTAGTCGTGCCAGGCTACCTTGGCTCAAACGCAGTGCTAGACAAGTGGTCTAAGATTGCCCCACGAGAATAAAGTAATGTTCATCACTGACTTCCAAGACCCGGAGAGTTCTGATGATGTAGTGGATGTCTTCTTCAACGCCGATCATACAGGTGGGGAGGTATACAAGTCTAACACGATTATGACTTGTAACTGGCTACTTGGTCGTCCGAAGGTGGAGGCTGTCGGAGAAGAGGAGCATCTATATGTAGCTCCTTCTGGTGCGTTGGCAGGTAAGATTTATAATACACTGATGTCACAGGTTGTTGCTGGTAAGAAGTTCAGTGGTCTTAATGGGGTAGAGGGCGTACGCTTCGACCTCAAAAAGAGCAAAATCTCAGAGCTGGAGCGTGTATTCCCTGTCTTTTCCTACAAAGAAAGAACGGATTTTTTCCAATGACAGGGACTCGTCATCCTCAAACTTACGGTAAATTCCATTCAGTGTAGTGGAAATGGAGTCCAATGCCGCATTGACGGACAAACTTTCTGCCGTCCGGCCTTTAAGTCGGCTTGTGGCATTATTCCACATTGTCTTATCCACGAAAATTTTCGTAGAGCCAAAATTTGCCATTTCTCCATTAAGGAATACACGGAGCATAACAGGCGACTTTCCTTCTTTGTTCTCATAGTTTGAGCGTAGGTAGAAGGACACCTTGAAATTTGTTCTCATAATGCATCATTCTTTTGTGTAGCACTCGGCTGCAAAGTTAATATATAACATACTGAAACAGAAAGAATTGATGCCTTCAATTTGGTATTCAAAATCCCGTCATTGCTAATTTTTTTGCTGCTACAATCTTTGTGTAGCAGTTTATGTAGCAGAATATATAGCTAATGAGATATATCTATCCATTTAACGGAAGAACCAAAAAATTGGGGTTTATAAAGGTTCCTCCTTAAGCGAAGAAAAGAGACTTATTGATAAGGTATGTTATCAACGGTGAGAGTGACTAAATCGTACTTTTAATCATGAGTAATTCTGAATCATTATATGCTACCCTATTAATTCATTCCAAATTTCTACTTTCTAATAACATTACAAATTCTTTTAAAATAGATTTCCTGTCACTCCTATCATCTAAAAAGACTTGTAACACATTGATTTATAACAGATTTCTTTAAATTGTTAAAAGTGACAGCAAAATTAAAACTATCATAATAATATAGCTTTCATTTCTGCAAAATGGTAAACTATTCTATCTCAGAAAGAACAACTATGAAAAGATATTTATTTGCAAGGATTACAAATTATGCGTACCTTTGCAGTGTTTTTAAGTAAGATTAAAGATTGCCTGAGGAATCAGAAAAATAAGAAACCCTTTTATAATAATAAAGGATTATTTATAGCACTTATAATAATTAAATTAGGTAAATAGCAATGAGGATAGCATTTTTGACGCAAAGTCGTATGACATCGAATCTTTCAACGAAGTAAATAAGGAATATAATTTCGATATTCGCTATTATCAAGAGCGTCTTAGTATCAGTACAGTGCCTTTGGCAAAGGGTGCAGACGTTGTATGTATCTTTGTAAATGCTGAGTGTGATGCAAGAGTTATTGATGAGTTAGTGAATAATGGTGTTAAGCTTATTGCGCTTCGTTGTGCTGGTTTCAATAATGTTGATCTTAAGACTGCTGAGGGGCGTATTAAGGTGACACACGTACCAGCTTACTCTCCACATGCTGTTGCTGAATACGCTGTAGCATTGATGCTAAGTCTTAATCGTAAGATTTATCGTGCTGTGAACCGTACACGTGATGGAAACTTCACATTACATGGCTTGTTAGGTTTTGACATGTATGGTAAGACTGCAGGTGTTATTGGTATGGGGCGTATCGCCAAAGAACTTATAAAGATTCTTCATGGCTTCGGTATGAATATTATGGCATACGATCTCTACCCAGATTATGAGTTTGCAAAACAGTATAATGTGAAGGTTGTTCAGCTTGATGAACTTTATGCGAATAGTGATATCATCTCCCTCCACTGCCCATTGACACCAGACACTAAGTTCCTTATTAATCAGGAAAGTATTGCTAAGATGAAGAAGGGTGTGATGATTATTAATACTGGTCGTGGTCAGCTAATCCATACAGAAGACCTTATCGAAGGATTGCGTACAAAGCAGGTTGGTTCAGCTGGTCTTGACGTTTATGAGGAAGAGAAGGAGTACTTCTATGAGGATAAGAGTGATAAGATGATAGATGATGATGTATTGGCTCGTTTGTTGATGGTCCCAAACGTTGTGTTAACCTCGCATCAGGCTTTCTTTACTAAGGAAGCACTCTACAATATTGCTGTTTCAACTCTTAGCAGTGTAAAAGAACTCGCTGAGGGTAAGAAACTTAGTTGCCAGGTGAAGTAAATATTAGAATCTACATCTTCTATAAAGATTATAAAGTCATTATTAGGATATATAATAAGGTGGATTGAAAGAAAAACTTTTCTTTCAATCCATCTTTTCTGTATTTTCTTTGTTGTTGTGTCATATAAATACTATTTAACATAAAAACCTTTGGAAAGTTACATTAGTTTCGTTTAACTTTAGCGTCACATATTAACGAAATATTCAATATAATCTTCTCATTAGAGGCTTTAAAAGGCTTATGAAGAGGAGTATAATAAAGGATAACTATAGAATAAATTATACTTAATAAAAAACAAAGAGTTATGAAAAAGATTTTAGTTGTAGCAGCACTGATGCTTTCATCGGTATCTACATTCGCACAGCATGCAGTTGGTTCATTCAATCTTCAGCCAAAGGTTGGTGTTAGTATTGCTAATCTTACAGAGATTAAAGGGCTCAGATCCTCGTGTAGGTCTTGTAGCTGGTGTTGAGGGTGAGTATCAGGCAAGTGATATTTTCTCTGTAAGTGCAGGTGTACTCTACTCTATGCAGGGTGCAAAGCAGGATTTCTGCTAATTTAGATTTGATGCAACAATACCGCCTTGATTACATTAACGTTCCATTATGGCAAACGTTTATGTTGTTAAAAAGGTCTTAGCTGTTAAAGTTGGGTGTTCAGCCAGGGATTTTCTAATAGTTAGCAACTAAAATTAAGGTAAAACAATCTTGACGCAGTTGAAATAATCGAGCATTAAAGCACAGTCTGTAGATGTTTCTATTCCAGTAGGTCTTTCTTACGAGTACAACAATTTCCAGCTTGATGCCCGTTACAACTGGGGGCTTAGCAAGGTCAACTGATGATGCTAAGAACAGCGTATTCCAGATTACTTTGGGCTACAAGTTTGACTTGTAAATAATTAAAACGCATACTATATTATTTTGAGGAGACCATGGTCTCCTCTTTTTAGTTTGTACAGTTTTTATTTTCTCATGGGCTGCTGTATACTTTTAATTTGTTACTACTCACTTTTTGTCTTTTTATATAACAGAGGTATGACTTTTAAAGTTGTAAAGACACTCTTGGCTTCATTTAGATACACCTTTATTATTATATAATATTGTTTTACATCATTTCTTTCATTTAACAAAGATAAGTAATTTATGAAATATGCATGAAAATACAATATTTTTTTCGTACCTTTGCAAGTGCACTTTAGGATAATAAATAGCGAAAAAAATAGTATGTCATATCAATTTTCAAAGTACGAAACACACTATCGAAACCTTACTTATTTAGGCGTTCAATCATTATCGGACAATTAGGAAACCTTATTCTTAATTTTGCTGATACGCTTATGATTGGTCATCATAGTCACAGAGGAATTGGCTGCAGCGGCATTTGTCAATAATATGTTCACACTGGTGATTATCTTTGCTATCGGTTTTACGTATGCTATTACAGCACTCGTCGGAATTTTATATGGTCAAGAGAAGACACATCGTATTGGTGAGATAATGAAAAGTGCTACAGCAGCTAACACTTGTATGGCAATACTTTTGTCTGTCATTATGGTTATTCTTTATCTGAATATTCACCGATTAGGACAGCCAGAAGAATTATTGCCCCTCATTCGACCTTACTTTCTTATTCAGCTTGTTTCCCTCCCTTTCGTCTGCTGGTTTAATACTTTTCGCCAGTTTACCGATGGTATTACGGATACAAAGGTAGCAATGTGGATTCTTGTTGCAGGAAATGTAATGAATATCTTTGGTAATTGGATACTTATTTATGGTCATTTGGGATTACCTGAACTGGGTTTGATAGGTGCTGGCCTCTCCACTATGATATCACGTATTGTAATGGCAATCGTAATGGTTGGTATCTTCTTTTTCAGTAAGAAATATAGAGAATATAAGAAGGGATGGAGTATGGGATCGGTGCAGTATGCTGATTTTAAGAAAATTACTGTTCTTGGTATTCCTTTGGCACTGCAAATGGGTATGGAAACGGCTGCCTTTAGTCTTTCAAGTCTAATGGTTGGTTGGTTCGGAACGGAATCATTAGCGGCTCATCAGGTTATGTTGACTATTTCACAGTTGAGCTATATGATTTACTATGGATTAGCTGCAGCGGTGGCAGTACGTATCAGTAACTTTATGGGACAGCGTGACTATCTTGCTGTAAGACGAACAGCAACGGCTGGAATCCATTTAGTCTTCTTGCTTGCCATACTAACTTCTGTGCCAATCTTCATTTGCCGTCATATCATTGGTGGACTTTTCACTGATAATGTAAACGTTATTTCAATGGTATCTATGACGATTATCCCATTTATGATTTATCAGTTTGGTGATGGTTTGCAGTGTAATTATGCTAATGCGATGCGTGGTACAGCCAATGTGCGTCCGCTGATTTGGATTGCGTTCATATCTTTCTTCGTTGTATCTCTGCCTTTAGGCTATCTCTTCGGTGTGGTTATGAACTATCAGCTGGTAGGTGTATGGTATGCCTTCCCATTCGGCTTGACACTCTCAGGAATACTATATTATATCTATTATCAGAAGGGGTTGAAGAAGATAGAAGACGCTTCTTCTTCAAAATAAAATTATTACAACAGCAAAAGGCGGTAATAAGTTGATGAATATTTTCATTACTCATTACCGCTTTTTTATGTATTGTTCTTCTACATGAAGTATCCTATCAAGTAGAAAACTTACTCTTCGTAATGTATAGCCTCCATAAATCGTTTAATAACTTCAGGCTTACCAGTATGTTTACCTTTATCTTCTGAAATCTTACAGGTTTCGTTATAGAATGGCCATGACTCCGTAATTTTAACGGCTACAAGCTTGATAACAATATTCATAGGTTTAACGTGAGGGAAGTCATTGGTGAAGTGAGTACCAATACCAAATGATGGTTTTACTCGATTCTCAGCATAACGCTGTATCTCAATAGCCTTATCAGTGTCTAAAGCATTTGAGAATAGAACCTGCTTATCTCGTGGATCAATTCCGAAAGAGTTATATTTAGCAATGATTTTCTCTAACTGCTCGATATTATCTCCTGAATCTATACGCAATCCCTTAAACTGATTTGCAAAGTCTTCTGAGAAGTTATAAGAGAATATATCCCATCCAAAGGAATCGTAAAGGTAGGTTCCCAAAGCACCTCGATAAGTTCTACGCCATGCTTCCATAGCCATATAGTTTGCCATTTGAGGACCAAACATACCACCAATAGCACAGATAAACTCATGTGCCATAGTTCCGACAGGCATAAGATTATATTTCATCGCAAGGTGAATATTGCTGGTGCCGACAAAGCGTCCCTTCCATTCACGACTATCATAACAGTCCTTCATAGCACGAACAGCAGTATCTTCTGCTGTAAGGCTGGCACGACGACGTGTGCCAAAGTCTGAGAAGACACACCCCGCCTCAAGTAGTCGTTCTGTTTTTACGATAGGTCTTATCGTATAGTTCTTGATAATCAAACTCCTTGAGCCTGATCATTAAAACATATAGAATAACTCAGAGATAATGGCCAGAACCTTTACTTCTAACAAAATAGTGTCAGCCCATAATCCTTCAAATTCAATATGAAGATGACCATCTTCATCCTGCCATACCTTCACCCACTCACGTGAAAAACGGAATCCACGAAGGTATGTTAAGAACCACTCTGGTAGATAATAACATTTCTGGCGAAGGAAAACTTATCTCTTCATCGGTAATAACAACCGACTCCAATAACTCTATCTGATGTTCCACTTCACGTGCAAAACCTTCTGGATAAACCGTGTCGTCACGGTCAACAAAATGATAGCAAACATGTGCACGTGGATAGTTGTCAATGACAGCGCAGCACATTGTAAGCTTGTAAAGATCATCGTCTGTGAAGTGATTAATAATTTGTCTCATCTTATTATTGTTGAATTCAGTCGTCAAAAGTATAAAAAAGATATGGAAGAACAAAGGGTTTTGTCAAAAATATGACTTAATGATAATAGCAAAAGGAGATATATGAGTAAAACGAAATCGGTTCATTAGAATTAAGAAATAACCTTCTAATGAACCGATTTGGAGTAAAGTCTTTTAACTTAAGTTATATGTATGTACACTCACACCTTGCGCTGATGGCAGATAATTAATTCCCCACCAGCACATCTGCAGTAAGATGAAGGCTATAATGAGTACCCATAAGGCTGGGCGAACAATGCGAGGACGATACTGGCGATAGTGTACATAGACCAAATAAGCAAGCCAAGTGATAGCTGCCCATGTTTCTTTGGGGTCCCATGACCAATAATGTCCCCATGCCTCTTTTGCCCATAAAGCACCCATAAGCATACCAAGTGTCATAAATGATAGTCCAACATAGGTAAGATTATCAGTTATCTCCATTTCTTTATTCGTATCAGTTCCTTTCTTAAAGAACAGAAGATAAACCGACATTACTACTGCTGCACCCAAGAGTGCGTATGCCATCATATAAACTATTACATGAGGAGCAAACCAAGGACTCTGCAAGGCTGGCATAAGTGTCTTAGAATGTATCTCCGGCTTAAAGATATTAACACATACAAAGACTGTTGCAAGAAGTGTTGAAAAACTCAATATCCATTTATACTGCCAACGACTAAAGACAATAATACCTGCCAAAGGAAGGAAAAAACTATACCATAAACGTGTTTCTCCCATCGTTCGGAGTGGTGGACGTTCCAGTGTTATCCACATAATAAGAATGTAGGCAAAGAAGATTGCAAGTCCAAGCCCTGTTGCACCAAACGTTAAGATGCGACGGTTACGCCATGCAGCCCATGCACCTATAGCCCATAAAACTACTGATACAACTGCAAATATGATAAAATAACTCCAAATCATAGCTTAACCTCCTTCTTACGACTTGCTGTCAAGAACATTCCAACAGCTCCAAATAACAACATGAATATACCTACATAGACAACTGGCATCCAAGGGTCTGTTACAATCTCAAAGATACTTAGATTACTCCACTTGCCCATTTGTTCATTGTAACTTAGCTGATAGATTTTCCATCCATCAATACTAAAAGGTTTGTTAACCTCTATCTCGGTGTGAATATTCTTTCCATCCTGTGTATAGATGTCAACAAGTGAAGCGAAACGACGTGGCTCACGATTTGGCATAACCAATCTTCTACCATCACTAAGTTTCAAAGACTGATAAGGGAAAAGATAGCTTCCACAAGTGAGCCAACCAGTTACAGTACGTTTTTGACCTTTCAATTAAACCAGGTCCTGCTTCCAGGTAGCATTGCACCAGTAGTGACCTTTACCAATATCGCACAAGCAGTACCTGTTGCATCCGAAGCTATATAGCCATCCTTATTACGTGCTTGTCCTAAAGAGTCCATACGGATATTGCTCATCATACCACCAGGCATCTTACCAACCATCTTACTGAGCATAACTGGCATAGCATTATCAATGCGCTTGAGAACCTCAATCTTACAATCTAACAGTTGACCAGACTTTACATTCTTATCTAAAAGAATATTCTCTGGCTTTCCCTTAGGAAGTGGAAGCCCCATATTATCAATAAGCATGAGCTTAGGTGGATATTCATCAATGGTAAACTTCTCCAGTTGAATTGCAACAGGGAGGTGATGAACGGCACTAAAAGTATCAAGACCACGCCACTCTACCTGCCCTTGCTCGCAAAACATCTTTACTCGAAGCATATCTGCGCTACCAAGTGTACCGCATGTAAGAACAAGAAATAGTCCGATATGACTCGTTAGTGTTGGCAAGCGACGCCAAGAGAAATGTACTATTTGATTCAAAGTTACTTCACCAACAATGGCTGTCATCCATAAGTAAACAAGGACAAACGGCCAGAAATTAAGCATCTTTGTTAGACCAAGTGGGTCTATAGGAGCTTTCCCCTCTGCCACTTGTTTGGTAAGTCCCATAAGAAGAGTGAGTATTGCAGCTGTAGCAATAGCTGGAATCGCCGCTTGCATGGTTGACATGAAACGACAGAAATAAAGACCGCTTACGAAGTGCGTAGACTATGATAAGTGCCAGTACGAGTAAGATTAATGTAATAATGTTGGCTGGCCAAGCAAAGATACCCCACTCTAAGGGACCTATTGTTACCTGTAATAATCCACCTGTAACCAATAAACCAACTACTATTGCTGTACCTTCTCTAAGTGTATAAGGTTTATTCCACATAGTAAAAGAGGCTCTCCCCCACTATTAATAAGGTCTTGAAAAACTTTATTTTATGTTTGTGAAGTACGAGCAGATAAATGATTTCGTTTTGATATATAAAATATTAGGATACAAGAATATTCTTCAAATAGAGTATTCCTATTTTACTGAACAAGATTCCTCCCCTAATGGGAAGGAATCCTGTGTGTAAGTTTGTTTACATCGGTTTTAGTTATAAACCGCTTATTCTGCGTGCCTGCTCTATCCACTTCGGAACGATAGTGTCAAGGAACTGCTTCTTTTGTGCATTAAGCTTAGTCATATCTAAGCCAATGTAAGACTGTGCCTTAGCCTTAGTAGAAACGTCAGGAAGAGGAATCTGTCCTGTAAAGCCGTGACGAGCAACTACACGTGCAATCTGTAAACGTGCATCCTTTGCATATTCCATTGCACTTCCAAGGAGTCGCATTACTTCTTGTGGAGCATGGAAAGCAGCACCGTGGCTGGCAACAGCATAATCCCAACGCCACTGACCCTTACGAAGGTCTTTCAGAACAGGTTCCATCTCAGCCTCAGTTGCACCCTTTTCCCATGCAAATTTAGCTTCAATATGTGCTGCAGCAAGTTCTCTTTCGACATTAGTACGGAAGTCATAAATCTTCTGTTGACGCTCATATACATTCTGACGAAGTGTTTCTGCATCTTGACGGTGACAAGTTTGACAAGTACGACTGATGTTTGCCAATGGGACTCGTAATATGGTGATCAGTATATTTCACGCCACCCTTCAGAGATGTAAGGCATGTGACAATCTGCACATGAAACACCACGTTGTCCATGAATTCCTTGTAAGAACAACTCATAGCCAGGATGCTGTGCCTTTAAAATCTTAGCCTTTGAGAGTGGGTTGATGTAATCGTAGAAGCCAATACTATCGAAGTATTCCTCTGCTGCCTCACACGTCATACCCTTTTCTTGAGGGAAATGTAGATAGTTGCCATTCTCTTTCTCGAAGTAGTATTCCGTGTGGCACTGTGCGCAGACCAGGCTACGCATCTCTTGATGGCTGGCTTTTCTCACGTCTTTACCGACACGAGCCCATGCCTCATAGAGAGCAGGACGAGCGGGACGAAGTTCCATCGTCCTTGCATCATGGCAGTCTGAGCAACCGACGGTGTTCATGACCTCTGGTCCCCAGTCGCTCCACTTGGCAGCATAGAATTTATCAGTTCCTTTCTCACGCATTAGACGTGGAACATCAGGACCCTTGCAGGTCCAACAGGTTCCTGGCTGTATGTCATCTTGTCCATCAACACCTGGACTTCCTGTACGCATAATCTTACGTAAGTCATCAATACAATGACGGTGTCCACGTGGTGTATTATACCCTCTTGAGAAAGAATAGCCAGCCCATAGGATAACCATTTCGGGTCTCTCTGCCAGTACATCTACTTCCTGGGAAGAATTGTACTTACTCACGAAACTTGTGTCTTCTGTCATTGCCCACGTCTCATATTCACGTGGGAAATCAGCTGCAAATTTCTCATTCTGAGATACAATGGAGTCAGTCATCGGTGTACGTCTGTTGTTGAACACACTTACAACCTCAGCTCTTCTTTCAAGCATTGAAGAACAGAGCAGTCCAAGAATGAACACGAGAACCATTGCTCCTCCAAAGAGTAGCCAGCCTTGCCATTTCTTTAATGTCTTTGCCATAATTATCGATTTTTAGTTCTTATTTTTTCTTTCCTAACACTTTTTGCAACCAATCTGGAACAGGAGAAGGTGGCATTGGTTCCACATATTCTGCACCAGGGGTGCTTGAGAGAGAATTCATCTTCATGTGTGCTACATCACGATGACAATCCCAGCAGGCTTTACCCTCACCACGCTGAGCCTCCATGTAATCTATTCTACCTGTATTAACAAACTCTTGATTTAATTGTTTATGACAGCGGATGCAGTTATCCATTATCACTTCTGCGGATGCTGATTCTGCCTGAATAGTTTGCGATTCATTAAATGTAACAAAATAAGCTACATGCTTCATTCCATCCATACCTTTAAAAGCATAGTGTGCAGCAACGTTATCATTAGGAACGTGACAATCGTTACATGTGGTGTTACGAGCATGTGCAGAGTGTGACCACGTAGCATAATAAGGTGACATGATATGGCAATTAATACATGCCGCTGGGTCATCACCTATTATATAGGTATGCATACGTAGAAGATAAAAGAATAACCCTGTTAATCCTACTATCACACCGCACAAAAATAGATAATGTAACCTTTTTGCCGATATGAGATACATGATAGAAACTTATCTATCATACTTTTTCAATTTGGTAGATATGGTTTTTTAGTTTCATAGGATTTATATCTTGTTTCGTGCACAAAGATATGTATTATTTTTTTCATTAGACAAGTAAAGAAAAAGAAAAAAAATCATCATAAATTATGATTTAGACTAAATCTAATATAATCTTTATCGTGAAAGAAAAGAATTTATGTTCATGACAAGAATTACTTATTTCCATGAAGAAATGTATTTTGGGTTCTTCTGATAAATGTGTGGACGCTTTCTCGTATTGCTATAAAGGAAAAGAACCAAAAGTTACTCACTAAACAAAAAAACATAGCTATGACAGTCAACTATTCTATCCATTTTATCATCCACTTTCATTGAAAAACCTTTCCATCTTTAAGACTTTCGATAATCTACAGACAATAGGGTCTGAAAAAAATCATTACATAATTTCAAACAAGACATCTATAAATAACGGCAAAAAAACATATATAAATGTAGGTTTGCAACCAACAGTAAATCAATTAGTTATAAAGTAGTAAAGTAAAAGGTGCTTAATTGAGCTTCAAAAGGGCGTTAGTAAGAGTCTTAAAGGGCACCTTTTACAAGTCAATTAGGCGTCTTTTAGAAGCTAAAAGAGCATGTATTGATTTCGAACTGTGCGAAAAATAATTTACAAAAGTTCAACTAATACAGGAAATAAAGTTGTATGTAGAAGGCAGATAGACATCGCACTTAATGATGTTTATCATGTAGTTTATCCTTCTTTATAAAACCATATTATTTAAAAGTAATCATACCATGTATGTGGATTAATCTCATTCTATTTAACAATCTACGCATTTAGCGGAAGAACCTTTTTTATGAAAATAATTCGATATAGTATCTATATAAAGAATAATACTATAGTGTAATAAACTTGTAAAAAGAATTACAAGACAGCTTTTTATACCATTATTCAAGCACAATATTTTTAACTTTTTCATGACTATATAGTAGTTATATCATTTAAAAAAATAGTAACTTTGTGCGAATTTAATCAGTAAGTTGTGACTAAAGATATAGTCAAAAAAAGAGTTCGAGACATTCTGGATGAATACCTCGAAGCCAACAATCATCGCAAGACTTCAGAGCGATATGCCATCTTGGATGCGGTGTATGACATGGGAGAACATTTCTCCTTGGATGAATTGGGTGTAGCACTTGAAAAGAATAATTTTCGAGTTTCGCGTGCCACGCTTTATAATACGATGCGTCTTTTCATAGAGTTACGCCTCGTAGTCAGACATCGTTTCATAGGTCAAACCAAGTATGAGGCCTGCTATAACAATGAAGATCATATCCATCAGATTTGTACGCTATGCGGAACAGTGACGGAGGTTGATTCCCCAGAGATTGCGGATGCTATCAAGAACACAAAGTTCCACCGCTTTCGCCGAGATGGTTTCTCCTTATATATATATGGAATATGCTCACGCTGTCAGGCAGCCTTGTCGCGTCAGAGAAGCAAGTTTCTTACACAGAAACAAGTTAAAAACTCACATAAAAGCAAATGAACACAGGTAAAGTAGACGTCCTGTTGGGTCTCCAATGGGGTGATGAAGGAAAAGGTAAGGTTGTAGATGTACTCACACCACGCTACGATGTAGTAGCTCGTTTCCAAGGAGGTCCGAACGCAGGACACACTCTTGAGTTCGAAGGTCAGAAGTACGTACTACGTTCTATACCATCAGGCATCTTCCAAGGTGGCAAAGTAAACATCATTGGTAATGGAGTTGTTTTAGCTCCAGACCTCTTTATGGGTGAAGCAAAAGACCTTGAGAAGAGTGGACACCCATTAAAAGAGCGTCTTCATATCTCAAAGAAGGCACACCTTATCATGCCAACACATCGTATTCTTGACCGTGCTTACGAGGCTGCAAAGGGTAAAGATAAGGTTGGAACTACAGGTAAGGGAATTGGACCTACTTACACTGATAAGATTAGCCGTAATGGTTTACGTGTAGGTGATATCCTCTGCGATTTTGAGCGTAAGTATGCTGCTCATAAGGAGCGACACATGAAGATGCTTGCAGCACTTGGCTGGACAGACTTTGAAGGTTTGGAAGAGACCGAGAAGGTTTGGATGGAAGGTATTGCATATATGAAGGAGTTTAAGTTTGTTGATTCAGAAAATGTAATCAACCATCTTCTTCATGAGGGCAAGCATATCCTTTGCGAAGGTGCACAAGGAACAATGTTGGACGTAGACTTTGGTTCTTATCCTTTCGTGACTTCTTCAAATACTGTTTGTGCAGGTGCTTGTACTGGTCTTGGTATTGGTCCAAACAGAGTGGGCAATGTTTACGGTATCATGAAAGCCTACTGTACTCGTGTAGGTGCAGGTCCATTCCCAACAGAGTTGTTTGACGAAACAGGAAAGAATATTCGTGACCTCGGACATGAGTATGGAGCTGTTACTGGACGTGAGCGCCGTTGTGGTTGGATTGATCTTGTTCAGCTTCGCTACTCTGTAATGGTAAATGGTGTGACTGAGCTTATTATGATGAAGAGCGATGTTCTTGATAGCTTCGAAACTATCAAGGCATGCGTTGCATACGAGTTACCAGATGGTACGGAAACAAAGGACTTCCCTTACGAGATTGATAACGTGAAACCTATCTATAAGGATTTCCGTGGTTGGAAGAAAGATATGACAAAGTGCAAGTCACAGGATGAATTCCCAGAGGAGTTCCGTGAGTATGTAGCTTTCCTTGAGAACTATCTTGAGACCCGTATCGCTGTTATCTCCGTTGGTCCTGACCGCGAGCAAACGATAGTTTTATAATCCCTTTTAGGCTGTGAGTGGTGACTATAAGCATTCTGAAAAGCTTATATTCACTTATCACAGCCTAACATTTTTATCCGTAAAAACATAAATAAAAGATAAATGGCAAACAAACCTTCCATACCAAAGGGTACACGTGATTTCGGACCTGATGAGATGGCAAAACGAAATTACATATTTGATACTATCAAGCGTGTCTATGCTCTCTATGGCTTTCAGCAGATAGAAACACCTTCTATGGAGACATTACAAACACTGATGGGCAAATATGGTGAAGAAGGAGATAAACTTCTCTTCAAGATTCTGAATTCAGGAGATTACTTGAAGGCTGTTAGCGATGACGAACTCAAGGAGCGCAATACACTAAAGATGCAGACAAAACTCTGCGAAAAGGGTTTGCGTTATGATCTTACAGTACCTTTTGCTCGCTACGTTGTGATGCATCGTGATGAGTTGCAATTACCTTTCAAGCGTTATCAGATACAGCCAGTATGGCGTGCCGACCGCCCACAAAAGGGTCGTTATCGCGAGTTTTATCAGTGTGATGCCGATGTTGTTGGTTCTGACTCATTGCTGAATGAAGTTGAATTAATGCAGATTATTGACACTGTATTTACAGAGTTCGGTATTCGTGTACAGATAAAGATTAACAATAGAAAGATTCTCACAGGTATTGCAGAAGTGATTGGTGAGAAGGAAAAGATTGTTGACATTACCGTTGCTATCGATAAACTTGATAAGATAGGACTTGATAATGTAAACGAAGAGTTGCGTAACAATGGAATCTCTGATGAGGCAATAGAGAAGTTGCAGCCTATCATTAAGTTAGAAGGAACTAATGAAGAGAAACTTGATGTTATTGCAGAAGTCTTAAAGGAGAGTGAGACTAGGATTGAAAGGTGTTGAAGAAACGCGTTTTTATTCTTGACAACTTTGAAGAATTCAGGACTGAACAATGAGATACAACTTGACCTTACTTTGGCACGTGGATTGAACTATTATACAGGTGCTATCTTTGAAGTAAAGGCACTTGACGTACAGATTGGTTCTATTACAGGTGGTGGTCGTTACGATAACCTCACAGGTATTTTTGGTATGCCAGGTATCTCTGGCGTTGGAATAAGCTTTGGTGCTGATCGCATCTATGATGTCTTAAATACTCTCGACCTCTATCCAAAGGAGAGCGTACAGGGCACACAGCTTCTCTTTATCAATTTCGGTGAGAAGGAAACAGCTTACTGTCTGCCAATTGTAGCAGCTGCACGCAAGGCTGGCATCCGCACAGAAATGTTCCCTGACAAGGCAAAGATGAAGAAACAGATGAGCTATGCTAATGCTAAGAACATTGGTTTTGTTGCCCTTGCAGGTGAAACTGAGATGCAGGAAGGCAAGATAACACTGAAGAATATGTCCACTGGTGAACAAGAGCTTGTTACCCCAGAGGAGATAATCAATAGATTTTAAAAGAGTTCCTCTCTCTTCAATTATGAAGAGAGAGGGCATTTTAACTTAATAATTTAAATTACTCTGCTTACCGAATAAGGTACAAGTAGAAACAAACTATAATTACCTCTAAAAATGAAAAGAACTTTCCTACTTTGTTTCATATTATTGGGCTGGTTGCATTTAGCCTTCGGACAGGCTACATTCAACATTGATGGCTTTTCCGAACAATACTATGGTAAGGTTTACTTCTCTGATACAACACAGACTGCTTCTGCAGGTTGGGTTGAAGTTTATGACCGTGCCACAAACAAAAAGCTTATTCATGTTGATGCCAATGAACTATCATTTGACCTTCATGATGGAGAAGTTATGGCAAACATAGCCGAGATTCCTTATGGAGAATATAGTGTTTTGCTCTATGAAGACTATAATTTTGATGGAATAAAAGACTTTGCTATTATGGATGGATTTAATAGTTGTTATGGTGGTCCATCCTTTAAAATCTTCTTAGCATCGGATAAAGAGTTTATATATAATGATGCTTTCACGGATTTAGCACAAAATTATTGTGGTATGTTTGAGGTTGACAATAAAAATAGACTTATATCTACTATGGAGAAAAGTGGATGTTGTTTGCACTATTACTCAGATTTTATAGTAGAAAACAATAATCCAAAGCTTATCCGCACACGCACTGAAGACTGTCTTAAAGCCCCTATTTGCACTACAACAATAGAAGAATGGAAGGGAGAAAAGATGACAAAGACAGTTACCAGTACTATTGATTTAGATAGTGAAATTATCAGCGACTATTTCAAAGTTTCATGTTGATAAGGAGAATAAGGATATTGTTCTTTGTAATTTTTATGACGATAGACTGTGTTACGTTATTCTTGATGCTAAGCAGAATGTGGAGTTTTACTATCCATTTGAAGAACTACGGAAAACGTCAGACTTTATTTTCTATAGGAAAAATGGTAAGTTAACATTCAAAAATAAGGATGCAAGCTATACTATTTATGACAAGTCTGGTAATATGGGTATTGATATTACCTACAAAGGTAAAACTCATCAGTGGAAAGGTAATCCTAAAAGTCGTCGAGGCAGTTTAGTAAAACTAATGAAGGTGAAATATGATAACGTTGTATACCAATAGCCAAAGAATCATTATTGTCTTATAGTTTAGAAAAACTTAGATTGTTTTTCTTCTTCTATAATGATAATACCCAGTAATCGTTTTTACCAATATCTGGTAAACGATTACTGGGTATTAAAAATATCTATACTTCTATATTAGCATAAACAAGCTTGATATAGTGTAGATAAATATCATGATAAGACTATGAGCTGTTAGACTTACATTGGGTACTGCTTTGCTAATCCACCAGCACTTGTTTCCTTATAGAGTGATGGAATATCATGGCCTGTTTGTTTCATTACCTCAACAACGTGGTCGAATGATACACGATGGCTACCATCGCTAAATGATGCATAAAGTTGTGCGTCCAGTGCACGACAAGCTGCAAAAGCATTACGCTCAATACAAGGAATCTGTACCAAGCCGCACACAGGATCGCATGTCATACCTAAGTGATGCTCTAAGCCCATCTCAGCAGCATATTCAATCTGAGAAGGACTACCACCAAACAACTGACAAGAAGCTGCTGAAGCCATTGCACATGCAACACCGACTTCACCCTGACAACCAACTTCTGCACCAGAGATTGAAGCATTGTGTTTTACGATATTACCAAAGAGTCCTGCTGTTGCAAGTGCGTGTAATATTTTAGTTTCTGAAAACTCATGTCCTTTTGAAAGATGATATAAAACTGCAGGAACAACACCACAAGCACCACAAGTTGGTGCTGTTACAATTGTTCCACCAGACGCATTCTCCTCACTTACTGCCAAGGCGTATGAATAAACCATTCCACGACTCTGCAAAGAAGGCTTATATCCACGTGCTTTTATAAAATAGTTAGGTGCCTTGCGAGCAAGATTTAACGGACCAGGTAAGGCTCCTTCACTGTCAAGACCACGTTCCACAGCAGCCTGCATAGTCTTCCACACCTCGCGAAGATAGTCCCATAACTCTTCTCCTTCACACTGTTTTACATACTCCCAGTAGCCACGTCCATGATGCTCGCACCATGTCTGTATATCTCTGAGGGTATGCATATCATAAACAGATTCCTTATGAAAATAGTCATCTTTACCCTTTCCCTCTGAAAGAGCACCACCGCCAACGCTGTAAACTGTCCATTCGTCTAATAAATCCTGACTACTGTTATAGGCACGGAACAATATACCATTAGGGTGATAAGGTAAAAATACCTCTGGTTCCCATATTATCTCTACTGGTGCTAATTGCTTCAATACGTCAATAATTGCCTTGTCTGTCATGTGCCCCTCACCTGTGGCTGCCAAACTACCATAGAGTGTAACCTCAAATCTTGCTGCTTCTGGATGACGCTCAGCGAAGATAATGGCTGCACGCTGTGGTCCCATCGTATGACTACTCGATGGACCTTTACCGATTCTAAATATCTCTCTTAATGATTCCATATATGGTTTGCCCCAAATACTTCTAATTTACTATTATGCTACAAAATTACGACAAAAAATGTCAATGATGCAGAAAAATAAGTTATAAATTGGCGAAGACGATTTTTTATTGTACTATAGACGATTTTTATACTACCATTGCTCCCTAACAGCTTGCGTTTTTATAAGTTTAAAAATAATAATAGCGTGCCTTTTTAATTATTAGTGCTTACTAATAATTTATCTCATAGTTTGTTATTCTGTCAGTGTTTTTACAACATTTGAAATGATGACTATAATACCTCACTTTTTCCTATCCCAATACAGGAGTGTTTTTGTCCAACACGTGTTGTGTTGTTGCTTAGCACGTGTTGTGCTATTGGTTCGCACCAATGGTGTTAAAGGCTAAATACTATGTATAATGTTATCTAAAAAGGAAACAAATTGTCGTCAGAGAAAGAGTTATACAAGCAGAAACTGACTTAAGCTGATTGATATGCTGTTTTTATCTTTATCGTTAAAAATAAGATGTTTTGGGAGCAGTAATATAACTCCTACTCTATTTATTTTATTTCTTTTTATTAGGTTGGTTAGTGTTTTATCGTGTGTTTTTTGTATCTTTGCGGACATATATTTATTAAAATTCAGAATGAAACATTTCATCCTCATATTATCGTTTTTCTCATTGTTTACAATTGGTTGTACAAACAAGAAAAATACTGAAGAGCCTGCAGCAAAGGCTATTGATACAATTCCGATGCTGGTAACACAGGTACAACAATGTTCACGACTTTACACAACAGAATATCGTATTCATAAGATTATCACCCATGATGATAAGATGAAACTTTCTGGCTCGTTTATGAAGCAGGACTTCAGTGTAAACTTGCCATTAGGCGACCGCCGTATTGCAATACCTATGGATGCTACTTTGAAGGCATACATAGATTTATCAAGTTTTAGCGATAAGAATATTCAACGTCGAGGAAAAGAACTTGTTGTCACCCTACCCGATCCTAAGATTCTTCTTACTTCTACGAAGATTAACCATAAGGAGGTGAAGCAATATGTGGCTTTGACACGGCATAACTTTACGGATGCTGAGCTTACCAGCTATGAGGCACAAGGAAGAAAACAGATTATTGCTTCTATTCCTCAGATGGGTATTATAGAACAAGCACAGGAGAGTGCAGCTCGCCAGCTTGTTCCTATCTTTACAGCTATGGGATATAAAGAGTCTGACATCACTATATCCTTCCGCAAGAAGTTTACTCTTAAAGATTTAGGACAGGTGATTGAAGTAAATAAAAAAGATTGAAAATGGAAATAAATACATCTGATAACGTTATCATAGAACAAAAAAATAATGAGAATAAGCCAACTAAGAAAGGGATTCTTAGTCGTATCTTATCATTTAATAAAGGCTGTCTGCTGACCTTTTTAATTATCATTAGTCTTTGTGGTGGTCTCTTTTATTGGTTTAATTCAGCCAATGATATAAGTATATCAGCAGACCAGCGTATTGATATTACGCCAACACAGATACAGCAAATACAAGATATCGGACAATGGGAATTCCTTGCTATCAACGACGAGGAACTTATTGATACTGTAAGTCGTGGTTTCTTCTCTGATTCAGAACTTGTTCGTATCTATTATGGAACAGTCCGTTTAGGTGTTGACTTGCATCAAACTGAACCTCATTGGATTCGTGTGGAGAATGATAGTGTTATCGTTGCAAAGTTGCCTCCTATTGGATTACTTGATACTAACTTTATAGATGAAGCCAAATCACGTTCGTTCTTTGAGAAGGGAGACTGGACTTCAGCTGACCGCGAGCAGCTTTACAATCGTGCATACAAAAAGATGATAGCACGTTGTATGACTGCAGAGAACATTATGATAGCTGAGAAAAATGCAAAACAACAGTTTACTCAGTTTTTGAAGGCAATGGGCTATAAGAATGTAGAGGTAACAATTACTCCAAGGAAAGCTTCTCGATAGCCTCATTCATGTCTTCCGCAAACCTTGAATGTGTCAGCAGGAAATCTTCTTTTCCTGCTGCAAGTTTTTTATAGAGTTCTTGATTCATCGCTTCTACATACGAACTGATAGCATACTCTATGTCATCCTTCTGTCGTTCGCAATTTGAAAAAGCATAAACTTGATATTTCTGATGAAAGAAACAATAAGCAGCTTCGATACTATCTTTTGTAATCATTATCTTATATTTTAAGAGACTATAATTCTCTACTATCCTGAATTAATCTTTGATGGTAAAGTATTTCCATAGTGGAGCTACCATCATCGACTGAATAAACTCCCCACGTAGTAACATTTCTTTTACTTCTTCCTTAGAACGAAGGAATACCTCAATGTCTTCTGTGTCATCAAGTTTTTGATTGTTCGTTTTCTTTACGTTGCGAGCATAAAAGCAATGACAAAGGTTATCCATAGTACTTGGATTTGCTGAGACAATCATAATCTCTTCCCATTCTCCACCAGTATAGCCTGTTTCTTCTTCTAATTCGCGTTGTGCAGCTTGTAGTGGCGTCTCGCCTTCTTCTACAACTCCTGCACAAATCTCAGTCGACACAACACCGAGTCCATGCCTGTACTGACGTTCCAAAATAAGTTCTCCGTCTTCTGTTTCCGCAATAACATTGATCCATGTTGGATATGATAGTACGTAATATTCGTCATAGACCTTTCCATTAGGCAATTGAACAGTGTCACGGCGAGCCTTCAACCAAGGTCGGTTGATAAGCTGTTCAGTGGAGAGTGTACTCCATTTCATTTCATTATCACTGCGTTGTTTTACCTTATCCATAAGACTATAAACTATTGATTCTACAAGTACAAAGTTATGATATTCCATTTTAATGAGCAAATAATCTACTTGTAGTTTTTCTTATTTAGGTTTTATTATTTCATCTATAATTATCATGCATTAAATTCTTCTTTATCATTAATCTTCCTATACGGTAGAAAGATTAAACAAAAAAATTCCTATTTGTTGACAAAAGTCTCAATTATAATTTATATATTTGTAAACGAGATAATAAGGGATTGCCGCATCCTAAATCACTTACTATCAGAGGTATGCTCTGCGGCTGGGCTACCCTATGGAGGACATGACTATGAAACGTAAACCAAAAAAATGCACAATGAGCAAGAGTTTAATCTTGATAATATCTATCAAGAAGATGAACGTCAACTTGATAATTTAGATGAATGCTCCCTTGATATAACTTATAAATAGTTTGAAACTAAGGCTATAATAATTGTGTAATCTTCATCCAGAGAGAAAGTTAGAATAGCTTTATTATAGCCTTAATATGTTTAGTTATACTCTTATTAGACCTTCGTTAATATTATGAAGGTTATTAGATTTTTGTGCTTTCAGTTTATATTATCAAATACAGAAATAATAAGTTATTTTAATATACATAATTTGAGTACTTACAATCTCTTCTTACCCTTATAACAGTGTTTTATAGAAGATAAAAAGGGGTAAATGCTCTAATTATTGTTAATTAAGTAAGAATTATCACCTATTATTATGTTACATAACATTAATTTTTAGTAACTTTGCACCCGATTATGCCGTTCTGGGCTCAGAACAAGTGCTGGATAGATGCTCAGCCGCCCAACGGTACAAACCCGTTTACAATATAAAAATGTACGCAATTGTAGAAATTAACGGTCAGCAGTTCAAGGCTGAGGAGGGCAAGAAGCTCTTCGTAAACCACATCAAGGATGCGGAAGAAGGCAAGGCTGTTGAGTTTGACAAGGTTCTGTTGGTTGATAACAACGGAACAGTCACAGTAGGCGCACCAACTGTTGAGGGCGCAAAGGTAGTAGCTGAGGTAGTAGCTCCTCTCGTAAAGGGCGACAAGGTTATCGTCTTCAAGATGAAACGTCGTAAGGACTACAGAAAGAAGAACGGTCATCGTTCACACTTCACTCAGGTAGAAATTAAATCAATTAACGCTTAACAAGGAGGACTTAAGAATGGCACATAAAAAAGGTGTAGGTAGTTCTAAGAACGGTCGCGAATCAGCTTCAAAGCGTTTAGGTGTTAAGATCTGGGGTGGCCAGAAGATTATCGCAGGTAACATTATCGTTCGCCAGCGCGGTAACAAGCACTTTCCCAGGCGAGAATGTTGCACAGGGTAAGGACGACACATTGTATGCACTTGCAGACGGTGTTGTTTACTTCCACAAGGGCAAGTACAACAAGAGTACTGTTTCTGTCCTTTCAGAGGAAGTTTACGCTGCTAAGACTGTAAAGCCAGAAGCTTAAAGCGAAACAAACAAACAACTATTCCAAACAAACAACATAATCCCGGTCTCCTTCTGGAGCCGGGATTCATGCTTTTATTGAGCTGTACTTTATTCTAAATTGATATTCCTAAAAGTCTCTTTTAATTTGTTCTAAACTGATAACCTTAGAAACAAGAGAGTATCTATCTTTGTCCTCTATCTTATTACCACAAATTTCTTTTAAGTCAATCAATCGTTTTATAAAGTTGGGGATTAATTCTTTTGTAGGGACAATAATGTACTCAATATCATCTACAGTAAAAAGGAGTGGCATTTCGTTGATGAATTTGTTGTCTCTTTTCTCCCTCCAACTATCATATTCTTCTTTTGACCAAAACCATTGACAATGTTCATTGTCATTGAGTTTAGTATGTTCAGGCAAAACTATTCGCCATTCACATTCGTCATAGTTGATTTGACTATTACCATCATGAATAGACTGATATGGTTTCATCAAACTTATTGCTTGAGTAGATGAGTGATGATATTCTATACTTTGAAGGAAAAGTTTCAAGGTATTATTTGTATACTCTGCAGGCAATACCTTCCCCTTGTAATGTCTACCATTAAATGTAACATTTATTTCTGGTGTATGAGATTTTTTTGAAATTGTATCAATCTCATGTCTGTTTTCAATCCCAACACTCCTTAATTGAAAGGCTGCTTTTACTGACGATAGAGACGTTACATAATTAACAGGTCCCAATGCTTCTTTATATTTATCTAAAAGCTTGTCTTTTGACAAGCCAATTGCATATTGTCCATACTTTGAGGAATGCTCAAAACTCGCACCTACTGGAATATCACAAAAACATATCATAGGAATACCAAGACATAAATCATCTGAGAACTCCTCTCTACAATAGGAGAACTTCAAACCTTCTCTCAAAATATTAATGACAATATTTTGATTCCTGGTATAATGAAATAAAGCTGAAGTGTGACTATTCTTCTTTACCATAATTATGTTGTCTTATATAAAGCATACTATAAAAAGTAAACACCCTAAGTCCTTCCTTAATAGTATGCAATGAAATATGGTTCTTCAGGAATTTGGAGTGATAAAATAGATAAAATAGAAACCGCTATAAATATTGTATATTTGAATAAGCACAAACAAATGTACAAGATGAACAGCAGTTTCCTATATCATGCTTAGGTCTTTACACCCACGAATGCACTTATAGAAGAATACAAAGGTAATAGAATTATGTTTGCATGTACAAGCAAAAAGAGCGAATAAGATGTTGCCCTTGTTGTGGATCTCGCTCTGTTGTGAAAAACGGGTATCGCCTGCGGGACTTTGTTGGACTTTCCCACTAGGTGGCAAGCGGTAACTATCCGCATGAAGGTGCAACATGCTATAAATGTAAGGAATGTGATTTTCGACCAGCAGGAGAATATTCCCTTTATACCGGCGATCGCAGCTATACTCATCGTTTTGCCAAGTATGTAGTAGATTACTTCGTGGTATGACGCTTCAGGATGTATCGCATCATCTGGGGTATCATGGGATACGATAAAGAAATACACTCCTCTTACCTTGAGCGTCATTATAGCCCTCCATCTTTAGATGGTGTAGAGAATATTGGTATAGATGAGTTTGCTGTTAAGAAAGGACAGTGTCTATAAGACAATAGTCAGTGGATTTGACAGTGGCAGGGTAATCTATGTTGGCGAGAGGAAAGGGTACGAAAGCTCTGAAGAAATTCTGGCGGAAAGTCAAACGTAAGAATATAAAAGATAAAACATGTGGCACCGAGACCTGTCTACGGCTTTCATAGCCTCTGTTATGGAGAACTGTCCCGATGCAGTACATGTGTTTGATCATTTCCATGTAGTGAAGTTAATGAACGAGAAACTTGACGATATCAGACGTAAAGTTTATAGTATGGAGAAAGATATAAATAAGCGTAAAGTACTCAAAGGAACAAGGTATCTGCTACTCGGCAATGGTGAGGACATCTTTTGATAAACAGCACAAGACGAGGCTTGAGAATACTTTAGCTATGAATGAGCCATTGTCAAAAAGCATACTAGTTTGAAGGAACAACTGCGTCAGATATGGTTGCAACCCACGAAAGATATAGCAGAAAAAGTGCTTGATGACTGGATAAGGCAGGCTGAACAAAGTGAGATAGCCCAACTACAGAAAATGGCTGTTACTGTGAAAAACCTATAAGAAAGGAATCCTTGCATGGTACGATTGCCATCTATCAACAGGAAAAAGTCAGAAGGCATCAATAACAAGATTAAAAGTAATAGGAAACGAAATGCGTATGGATTCCAGGGACAGAGGTACTTTACACTAAGACTCTATGCACTGCATGACTGCCGTATCCTCGAAATACGGATGAACCTGAAATATGTCATTCATACTTTTAAAGGGAAGGGCAAAGTATCCTATAATTAGCTTTTTATTTACTTCTCTCGCTCTTCAATATCGATTGCATACGTGAGACCTCATCTGCATGTTCAGCAGCAACATTGTTTGTTTCGTAAGGGTTGACAGTCATGTCATAAAGCTGTGGAACTGGAAGATTTCCTGTTTCAATCTTTGGTCCCCATTGAATCATCTTTGGTCCATTGCTTGGCTCGATGTACCGATATTGAGAGGTGAGAACTGAAAGAACGTGCGTATTAGATTGTCCAATTACATAGTCGCGTCCTTTCGTGTCAGTACCAAGAAGTGTTTGAAGGTAGTCACGACTATCAGGTGCACTACCCTTTGGGAAGCGAGCACGAACAAGTGAGCCCAATGAAGAAAGAAGGTCTATCTGACTAACAAGTGCTTTAGAGACCATTCCTCCCTTAATCTTACGAGGCCATGAAACAACAAAAGGTACAGCTGTTCCACCCTCAAAAGCACTGTACTTATTACCTCGGAATGGTCCTGCAGGACTATGTCCATTAAGTAATTCTTCTGCACGATCTTGGTATCCGTCGTCAACAACTGGTCCATTATCACTGGTAAGAATAACAAGCGTATTATCATCAATCTTTAGTTCGCGTAGTTTCTTCATTAATTGACCTACGGTCCAATCAAACTGAACAATAGCATCGCCTCTTGCTCCCATTGAATTCTTTCCACGAAAACGCTCGTGAGGAAAGCGAGGAACATGAACATCGTTGGTTGCAAAATACATAAAGAAAGGCTTCTTCTTATGATTTTCAATGAACTTGACAGCATGTGCAAGCATTGAATCAGCAAGATTCTCGTCTTTCCAAAGCGCCTTTCCACCACCCTTCATATAGCCAATTCTTCCAATTCCATTAACGATAGACATGTCATGGCCATGGCTTGAACGCATATTATAAAGAAGTTCAGGATTCTTCCGCCCTGTTGGTTCTCCATCAAAGTTTTTCACGTATGACACTTCTATTGGGTGAGCTGGATCATAGTTTGCAACCGTACCATTCTCTATAAAGACACAAGGAACGCGGTCAGCGGTTGCAGCCATAATATAATGATAATCAAATCCGAGGTCACCTAATGATTCTGGTAAGGGTGCATTCCAGTCTTGCTCCCCCCCTTTATCACCCTAATCCGAGGTGCCACTTTCCTATCGCACAGGTTGCGTAGCCACGACTCTTAAACATATCTGCCATTGTAAATTGATTAGGTTTAATAATCATTCCTGCATTACCTGCAGCCACATCCGTACCTTCTCGACGCCAAGCATACTCACCTGTAAGAAGTGAATAGCGAGATGGTGTACTTGTTGCAGCGACAGCGTGCCCATTCATAAAACGTATGCCTGACTGTGCAAGTCTATTAATATTAGGAGTCTGAACATGTTTTTTTAGCACCATAACACTCTAAATCACCATAGCCAAGATCATCAGCTAATATAATAATTACATTTGGCTTATCTGTGGCTGTTCCACGTGTCTGTGCTAAAAGCCTCCTGACCAGTTCCGATTGCAGATGATAATAAGGCTACTGTTAAGAGTTTTTGTTCCATTTTATTCTTAGTTTCCGATTAGGTAAATTGTTAGGGGGTATTCGATGTAACTTTAATGAAAAACAATATTCATCAGCACTCGCATTCCCAAAGATTTAAGCGACCACAAAGAAAGTAAAAAAATAATTGAGATAATCAAATTTTTTTCATTGTGTAAATTACCACTATAATTCCTTTAATTATACTTTTTGAAAAATGTTAATATGAACAAGGTTAAAACTATACTTATTAACAAAAAAGTTTTTGTTTTGTCGATAAATATATTATATCTGCACATAATTAATAAAAAGTGAAATTAACATCTATAAGAGTAAAAATGTTGTAGAAGAACTTGCGATAACAAAAAAAAAGACTATCTTTGCTGGTAAAAGAAAGAAAAGGAGGATTTATTATTTTTGAAAGGAAGTTTATTATTTACCGTCTACGACCGGCCTTTATTGGACAAGGTTCAATAAAGAAGAGAATGTTCACGATAACAATAACATCTAAATTTTTAGGCTTATGACGGAGATTTCACTTATAGCATTTGATGCTGACGATACACTGTGGGGTAGTCAGACCTACTTTAATACAGTGGAAAAAGTGTACTGTGAGATTCTTGCCCCGTATGCTTCTGCAGATGAGGTGTCCCATGCTCTCCGCGCCACTGAAAAGGCAAACATACCACTTTTTGGTTATGGAAGTAAAGCTTTCATGTTATCATTAATAGAGAATGCGGTCAAGATCAGTCACGGAAAAGTAAAGGGTTATGACATTGGACAGATATTTGAGGTAAGCAAGGAATTACTACGACTACCAGGTCATCCTTTTGACGGTGTTAAAACAACATTATCGAAACTGCGTGACACTGGTAAATATCGAATGATTGTGTTCACAAAGGGAGAATTGCTTGATCAGGAAAATAAGTTTCAACGCTCGGGATTACGTCCCTACTTTGATGATATTGTTATCGTATCGGAAAAGACATCTGATGCTTATAAGCGTCTTTGTAAACAGTTTGGTGTGAAGGCAGGACAGCTTCTCACAGTTGGAGATACGTATTCTGAGGACATAGCTCCAGTACTAAAGATTGGAGGATGGGCTGTTCACATCCCAAATTATATGGGAGATGAAGACAGTGATTATCTTAATAAAAATCATCCACGTTTATTGAGATTATCCAGATTTGCTGAACTTACAAATTTCTTGACTCCTAATGCAAGATTAATAGATGAGAGTAAGCTTTCCTGACATATATAGTTATCGCATTTTTATTGAAGTTTACCAGTATCTTATAGATATATATAGAGAAAAGTCCTGTCATAAACAGTATATTGTTTATGGCAGGACTTTTCTTTATCTTTAAGAATACTTATTCTCTCCTATTCATCTCTTATTTCCAATAAACTTTTAGATAATAATAGAGATTTTTAGTCATACACAAAGGTAAACACTTTCTCAGCAGTTAAAGTATTACCGACAAAGCAAGCCTTGTTAGCTATATATTCAAACTTCTTCCGCTGCTTTTCATCAAATGAAGCTTTAAGGTGAAAAACTATTGGAATACGAGTAACCGTAAACTTCTTCATATCTTCTTCGCACTCCCCAACTTCTGCATAACAGCCAGAGAAGTCTACTCCTCCACGTTCAGCTTGCAAGCCCATCAGCGTTAGAACACAAGCAGACAGAGCATTACCTAATAATTGAACTGGGTTTTGATTTTCTCCAAGGCCTCCAACAGCCTTACCAGCATCTGTTGTTACAACGACCTCTGATTTTACATGCTTTGCTTCAACACGTCCTTTTCCTTGATAAATTGCTTTTATTACTACCATAATAATTTGTTTTTTAATTTTTGTTATTAATATTGGTTTATAGATAATTTCATGTTAAGAATATAATATGGCAAATATAATATATAAAGTTGAAAAAGCAACTAAAAACGAAAAATTACTATTAACTATATAAATAACATATAAAGTGACATTGAGATTATATAAAACAATTTTGTATGCCTCAATAAATGCTACATTATATGATGATGATTGGAAAAACATTATGTACTTTTTGTAAAACAGAACTTTATACTAAGATAGAAGATTACTCTTCATTTATGTTGAAGTTATAAATATTAAAGAACTTAAATCATGAATAAACTTGCAACACTTTTTCTTTGCAATGCTATTATGTTGTAGCCTCTCTGCTCAACGTCTTTATGTTGGCACATATAACATTCGTTACAACAACCCAAATGATGAAAAAGAAGGTAATGCGTGGACACAGCGTTGTTCACATTTGTGTGACTTCATCAATTTTGAACAGCCTGAAATATTTGGTACACAAGAAGTTCTTGTAGATCAACTACATGACCTAAATAAAGACTTAGATGGTTATGCATATATAGGGATAGGTCGCGATGATGGTAAAGAAAAAGGAGAATATGCTGCAATCTTTTATAAGAAAGAGCAACTTAGATTATTAGAAAGCGGCAACTTTTGGCTTTCAACGACTCCTGAAAAAGCTTCTTTGGGATGGGATGCTGCTTGTATTCGTATATGTACATGGGGTAAATTCCAAGATATATCAACGGGAATGCAGTTTCTTTTCTTCAACACTCACATGGACCACGTGGGTGTTATAGCACGAAGAGAGAGTGCTCATCTTATTCTGAAGCAAATTAAACAGCTTGCTAAAGGGTTACCTACTATTCTAACTGGTGACTTTAATGTAGATGAAACCGACGAGGTTTATCAAATTTTCTCTCACTCAGGAGTATTGCGTGATTGTTATACTAACGCTCTACAACGCATGGCTCCCATAGGGACATGGAATGACTTTTATGCAGGATAGTCGTAGTAAAGCACGCATTGATCATATCTTTGTTACTTCAGATTTTAATATTCCACATTATGCCATCTTTACAAATAGCTATTGGCTTGGTAAGTCACGTCGTAATATCTCTGACCATTATCCTGTCATGGTTAAGCTTACATATTCACAAGACAAAACTAAAACAAAATAATAAGGGATTTCCTTTATATCAATTTAATACAGGTAATATAGTCTTTTATTGTATTACTAAACACAAAATAGACTAATATAATAAATGAAACACAGTTTGTGTTTATACGTGAACACCAATGGTGCTCCTACTTAGCACCATTGGTGTTCACGTATAATACAATTGTTCAACTTAATATTTTTCAATCGAAAATTAAAGTTATTTTGAGTCTTATTAAAAGGGTTTATTTTTGACTACGTCGTAGTTGTCGACGTAAACATGCCTTGTATATCATGTGCCACCATCTTGAAACAGGGCGCCCCCAAACAGTTTCCGATGGGAAATCAATTGCAAAATGAAGATTTCTATATATCCTCGAGGAAATACTGTGAGTATACTGATTTACCTGCAAATGCATAACGATGATCATGAAAACCAAAAGTTTCCAGCCATCAATATTTCTGAGACAAGAATTTTTACCTATTCTATGATTAGGTTCCATCAATAAGTATTTGTCAGGTAAACCAAATATTTCTTTTCATCACATACATTACAGCTGTAGTAAACTTATACATTCCCCACATCTTTAAGTACATGAAGAGTTTCTTGACGTTCTTCCTCACTGAATCCTCGAAGTAACAAATAATAATAATCTATCATTTGTCTTAATCCGATACCCTCAAAAAAGAAATGATGCATCAAGTGAGACAACTGAAATACACGATTAAAATCATCTGTTACAGTGTAAATCTTTCCTAAACCATCTGGCAACTCAGTCAGATGCTTAAACTGATTTTCTTTGCATTGATTGAAGTATCGACGCAACTTGTATTCATGCCACAAGTTACCCATAAATGAAGGAAAGAAATGTACTTCTACTGGTGTTTTAAAATAACTAAGTTCAATATGATGATATCCAATCTCTCCCTTTATCAAGTTCGCGAGAAATACGTATAATATCTAAAGTATTGGCATCAGTCCATAAATCGATGTCACCTGACGTACGCATATATGGGTCTGGGTACATCAAGGCATTGGTTTGTCCTTTTAAAATACAACTACGCACACCATATTTTTCTTGCATTAATCTGGTAAGTGCATTAGCATCTTTGTAGGTTTGCCTATTAGCTTGTGCTATAAAAGAGCAAGCACCATACCATTTAAATATTTGTTCTTTATTAGGTCGATAAGGAGAATCTGATAACCTTTTTATACCGTAAAAATAAAAACGCCAAGAATAGCTTGTTTTTACCAAACTTATAAAGTGCGTCCCAATCCATTTCTGCCAAATTAGCAGGTTCCTTAGCATCTTCTTTCAAGCAGAAGCGCAGAAACTCAAAGAAAAAGGTCAGAAGAATCTTTTTTTCTTATATTTCATTAGTTTATTTACATCTCTACTATTCGACAGATAAATTATTTGTCGAGAACAGAGTATTTACTATTATTACTTACGTACTCTGGTACAATTTCTTTCATTTTTTCAACGATAGCCATATCGTTATATGTATGACTCAATTCGATAAGCTCTTCAATCTGTTTTTTTACTTCATTAAAGTCGTATTCACGTACCTCTGCAATACGAATTTTCTCGTGGAAGCTTGGAAGTGTATTTTCAGTTGTACTCAACACTTCCTCATACAGTTTCTCACCAGCACGTAAGCCTGTATACTTTATTTCAATATTTTTAGCACCAGAAAGCTTGATCATTCGTTTAGCAAGATCAGCTATTCGGACAGGTTTGCCCATATCGAATACAAAGATTTCTCCTCCACTACCATGTGTACCAGCTTCAAGCACTAATTTACACGCTTCAGGAATCAACATAAAAAATCGAATGATATTAGGATCAGTAACAGTAACAGGTCCACCAGCCTTTATCTGCTTCTCAAACAAAGGAATCACAGAACCATTTGAACCTAACACATTACCAAAACGTGTAGTAACAAATTGTGTAGCAGGTTTACCATCTGCATGCTCGTTAATCATTTTGTTAAGGCTCTGACAATATATCTCACAGATACGCTTTGAGCAGCCCATAACATTCGTTGGGTTCACAGCCTTATCTGTTGAAACCATAACAAACTTCTTAACACCATATTTAACGCTGAGGTCTGCAATAACCTTTGTACCCCATACATTATTCTGTATACTTTCTGATGGGTTATTTTCCATCATTGGTACATGCTTATAAGCAGCTGCATGGAACACATAATCAGGCTTGTAAGTTTGGAAAATCTTTTCCATTCTCTCATAATTAGAGATACTTGCAACAATAGTATGTGCCTTAATATCTGGCCACTCAAATTGCATCATCAAGCGAATGTTATGCTGAGGGGGTCTCTGCTTGGTCAATAAGAATAAGCTCTGCAGGCTTATATATAGCAATCTGGCGTACCATCTCAGAACCAATACTACCAGCAGAACCTGTAATCATAATTTTCTTATCACGTAACAGATTGCCAATTGAATCCATATCAACATTAATCTGATCACGTGGAAGTAAGTCCTCAATACTAATTTCTTTGAGCTGTACATTAGTATAATCATCATTCTGACTCCACTCCTTCTCTGTAGGACTCATGAAAAATCTGTACACCAAGACTCAGAAGTATATCTTGTAGTTCTAAATCATTACGAAAACGTTCATTTTGCAATGGAGAAACTAAAACAGCCTTAATCTTCAATGATTTGATTCGTTCAGCAAGGTTATCATCAACAAGATAAATATTCTCACCCATGAGTAATCTTCCACTAATAGCTGGATCATGAGCAATAAATCCTTTCAAAAGAAACTTACGTGGTTTATCGGTTCTAATACTTTTTGCAAGACCTACACCACCATCTTTTACACCATAGATAAGTGTACGAATTCCTTTATCTGTATTAAATAATACATCATAAATAGACTTTGTTAATATTCGAAAAGCCATCATACCTATGGTTGCGACAAGATACATAGCTGCAATCTGTCGACCTTGAAGACGAACAAATTCAAGGTTCCAATGGTAGACAACATAATGCATTGCCTCTGCAATAACAAGCGAAAGACACATAGCTAATACTACTCGTTGCAAATCAACAAAGGAAGAGTAACGAATAATTCCAGAATATGTACGGAAAATTTTAAAACCAATAAGGTTAAAAATCATGTACATAAAGATAGTTTTGGTCAGCAACACTATGTGCTGAGGAGATACTGCACCATGATAATAAAGCCAGAAAGACAAAGAGACCTGATAGATAACAGATAACAATGTCTATAGCTAAAATGACCCAATATGGGAGTGCATTCATCGAAAGATACCAATTCAACAGCTTGTCAAATACTTTCATAATCTCTTTAAATAGTTTTACAGGTGATTGCTCATTATAAATAATGAACGTTTATCGTTCTCTCTTAGTAGAAAATTAATTTTATGATGCAAATATACTAAAAATAATTAAATGATATACATCAATCTCGTTTTATTTAATTTAATTAATCTAAAAAAATAGTTGTATTACCTTACATCCATCTGAATATGATAAAGTCCTGCATAAAGGTTTGGCTGATGAGTAAAGGTTACAACAACTTCACGCTCATCATAATTCATTGATTTCATCTTTGGCTCAAGAATAAAATTTCCATCTGTGCCTTTATAATCTATACCACCAAGAGTTTTATAACCTGCATTGATAGCTTCTTGAGCAATAAGATACATTTCTTCCTCAGACCACGTAAAGATATTAATGCGTTCTACAAGGAGATTACCTCCAACAATTGTTCCAAAATAGCCTATTTGTCTTGGCTTATTACCTGTAACCTTATCCTTACTATTCTGTACATCATAAATCATGTTATGATGGAAAATTACTTCCTTCTGTGCACCAAATCCATCAATTATTTGTGAAGAGTTTAAAAGGAAATTATGACTAATATTAGTTAAAGCATCTACACTCTTCAATCTTTCATTCTCTCTGCTTAAAAGACTATGCAGATAAGCAAAGTTAAATCTACCCTTCTGTGGCAAACTCATGTCTGAAGATTTCTCTCCCTTAGTATTTCCTGACTTTTCTTTAGAACTATCTGGGTACTTTATATTAGCAAGATATTTATCTTCCTTAGTCGTTTGATTGGCAGCATGTTCTTTTACCTTATTATTAACAGACTTGCCATAATCGTTCTTTATTGAAAAATCATGTGTAGACAGAGATTCTTTAGTATCCTTTGAGAGATGATTATTTACTTTTTTAGCGTCTTTTATCTCTACTTTATCTTTTGGCTCTGTATTTTCTCTTGCTTTATAAATACTCTTTGATTGAGCCATTATCAAAGCCTCGTCTTGACGATAACGTTCGCAGAACTCATCCTCATTAGTGTTTTTATCTATATAATGATCCTTACCACCTTTTATCTCATTGACTTTGGTACCATTACGCCAAACCGTAGTGTATTCTAAACGCCCACTCTCTGTGTATGTATAACAAGGGCCGTCAAGCAATCCATTACGGTAAGATAATTTCATACCAATATTACCACTTGGAAAGAAAGACAAAGCACGACCATTGGCTTTACCATTCTTATATTGTAATACAGACTCTACTCTACCCGACTTATGAAATGTTCTACACACTCCATTTAAAACCGTGTTTCGGTCATTCTGCTTGTTTATACTTATATAATGTTTTTCAGCCTGAAGTTGTCCCGTGATATAATAATCATAAAACATCTTCTGACCTTTATCATCAACCGCTAAAACTCTATAATAGGCAGCTTTATCAGGACTATTGACTCCTTGCCACTGACTATCATAAAAAAAGCTCCGTGAGGAATATAACTACGTGCTACACGTTGAGCAGTAGCTACTAGTAAATAAGGTACTTACAAGTAATATAAAGTACAAACGTTTCATATGTAAATCTCTAATTCATTTGCAAATATACACCAACCAACACAAAAAAGAATTTTTCTTCTGTTTTTCTTTAAATATCGAGCTATTTCAAAACAAAGTATTATCTTTGTCACAACATAAAAACTTTAACTGAAAATCGATTAACTATGCCCTGAAGAAAGAAAGCCTATCAATGACTTTAAGCAGCTAATTCATCTTCTTAAAGAAAGGAAGATTTGTAAGCGAACAGTAGTTGTTTGGCCTGAAGAAAGCCATACACAGGAAGCCGTTTGTAAAGCTGTACATGATGGGTTTTATAGAGCCTATATTAGTATGCTCTAAAAGAAACTATGGAAGACTATGCTAAGAAAAAAATGCTTTTCAATCTATTCTTGCGGAATCACCAGAGGATGCAGCACATAAAAGCTGTTGAAATAGTTAGAAGAGGTGATGCCGACATTGTAATGAAAGGCTTTCTTAACACAGATGTTCTTTTACGTGCCATACTTGATAAAGAAGTTGGAATCCTACCAAAAGATACAGTATTAACGCATATTACTGCAGCTAAGTTGCCTGAGTATTCTAAAGTTACTTTTCTTTACTGATGCTGCAGTTATTCCAGCTCCAAATGATAAACAGCGAAGAGCACAGGTTAAAATATATTGTAGATTTCTGTCATGCCTTTGAAATCGAATGTCCTAAAATCGCTCTTATCCATTGTTCTGAGAAAGTTGACGAACGTCATTTCCCATATACAGTATCGTACAGAGAGTTGAAAGAAGAAGCTGAAACAGGTGCCTTTGGCAAATGCATAATAGACGGACCATTAGATTTGATTACTTCTTGTTCAATTGAAGCAATGAAAATCAAACAAATAAACTCTTCTATCAATGGAGAAGCTGACGCATTGATTTTCCCTGATATCGAAGCTGGTAATTTGTTTTATAAAACCGTTACTTTGTTTTGTCATGCAGAAACAGCAGCTATACTTCAAGGAACTATGGCACCAGTAGTACTTCCAAGTCGTGGTGACACGATTGAATCTAAGTACTATAGTCTTGCACTTGCAAGTCTTATCTCCAGATAGTATATATAAGGTATATAAATTAAACATTATGGCTTACAAGATTTTAGCTATTAACCCTGGATCAACATCAACCAAGGTATCACTTGCCAATGATGATCAGCCAGTCTTTGTTGCTGATATTGCACACTCCAGAGAAGAACTGAGTAAGTTCAAGCGTGTATCCGATCAATACCATTTTCGTAAACAAGTTGTTATTGAGGAATTAAAGAATAGAAATATTCCTCTGGAGTTTGATGCTGTTATCGGACGTGGTGGATTAGCAAAACCAGTATCAAGTGGCGTGTTTACAATCACGGAACAGATGATAATTGATCAACAAAGAGCTATTCACCAACATGCTTGTGACCTTGGCTGTATGATTGCTGATGAAATTGCGCGTGACATTCCAGGATGTAAGAGTTTTATAGCTGACCCTGGCGTGGTAGATGAAATGGAACCAGAAGCACGATTGTCAGGTTCTCCTCTCATGCCACGTATGTGTATTTGGCATGCTCTTAACCAAAAAGCAATTGGTAGACGATTTGCCAAAGATATGGGTACAACTTATGAAAAACTTAACCTTATTATATGCCATTTGGGTGGTGGAATCTCTATTGCAGCTCATTCACAAGGAAGAGCTATTGATGCCAATAATGCATTAGATGGTGAGGGACCATTTTCACCAGAGCGTGCAGGTTCGTTACCTGCTGCTGACTTAATTCGTCTTTGCTTCAGCGGTAAATATACAGAAGACCAGTTGTTAAAGAGAGTAAGTGGTCAGGCTGGTCTCATTGCACATCTTGGAACAAATGATCTCAAGGAGATAATAAACTGGATTGATGCGGGCGACAAACATGCAGAACTCGTGGTATCAGCTATGATATGGCATATTGCCAAGAACATTGCAGCGGAAGGAGCTGTGCTATGTGGAAACATTGATGCAATTCTTCTTACAGGTGGTATGGCTAAGTCTGACTATATCATAGAACGTCTCAAGCAACGCCTTTTCTTATCTTGCACCAATTCATGTCTATCCTGGTCAAGATGAAATGCAGGCATTGACAGAAAATGCACTGGCTGTTCTTCGAGGTGAACGTGAGGCGCAGGAGTATTAAGACTTTTAAAAACTACTATCAAGAATCCTAAACAATTAATACATAGTTTATAAATTAAAAACTAGAACTTATGAAGGTACATGAATACCAAGCAAAGAAATTCTTTTGCAGTTATGGAGCTTCCAGTAGACTGCAATATTATTTTTGCGTACTCCTGACAGAAGCTGTTGAGCTCTACAAGCAATTAGTATTGAGAAAGCCGTTGTGAAAGCTCAGGTTCACACGGGTGGACGTGGTAAGGCTGGTGGAGTAAAACTTGGTTGCAATGAGGCTGAGATTCGTCAGCATGCAGAAGCTATCTTGGGTATGGATATCAAGGGCTTTCATTGTAGACAGAGTACTTGTCAGCGAGGCTGTTGACATTGCAGCAGAATACTATATGAGTATCCTTGTTGACCGTAAGTCAAAATGTCCTATGTTAATGCTGAGCCGTGCAGGAGGTATGGACATTGAGCAGGTAGCAAAGGAAACCCCAGAGAAGATTGAGAAGATTGTCATTGACCCAGTTACTGGTATGAGTGACTATCTCGCACGTGAGGCTGCCTTCAAGCTTTTCGATGACATGGCACAGGTTAAACAGGCTGTACCAATCTTCAAGAATATTTATAAACTCTTTACAGAAAAGGATGCTTCATTGGCAGAAATCAACCCATTGGTCATGTTGAAAGATGGTTCTTTGAAGGCTATTGACGCCAAGATGACCTTTGATGATAATGCTCTTTTCCGTCATCCAGATGTAGCAGAACTTTTTGAACCTACAGAGGAAGAACGCAAGGAGCGTGATGCTAAAGACAAGGGATTTAGCTATGTGAATCTTGGTGGTAGTATTGGCTGTATGGTAAATGGTGCTGGTCTTGCAATGGCTACCATGGACATGATTAAGCTATATGGTGGCGAACCAGCAAACTTCCTTGATATTGGTGGTAGTTCTAACCCTGAGAAGATCGTTGAAGCAATGAAACTTCTTTTGAGTGACAAACATGTAAAGGTTGTATTAATTAACATCTTTGGTGGTATTACTCGTTGTGATGATGTTGCTAACGGACTCTTAGAAGCATTCAAGGTTATTGAGACAGATATCCCAATTGTCATCCGTCTTACAGGAACGAATGAAGCAGAAGGTAGAGCAATCCTTGAAGGAACCCACTTTACTGTTGGCACGAGTATGGCAGATGCAGGACATAAGGCTGTAGAACTGAGCAAAAAACTTTAAAACACAAGAGTTATGAGTATTCTAATTAATAAAGATACAAAGTTAATCGTACAGGGCATTACAGGTCGTGATGGTAGTTTCCACGCTTCAAAGATGAAGGAGTATGGTACCAATGTTGTTGGTGGAACTTCACCATGTAAGGCTGGCCAAGAAGTTTGTGGCATTCCTGTATTCAACACAGTTAAGGATGCTGTTGCTGCTACTGGTGCCAACACATCTATTATCTTCGTTCCAGCACCTTTCGCAAAGGATGCAATGCTTGAGGCGATTGATGGCGGTGTGAAACTCGTTATCTGTATAACCGAAGGTGTTCCGACACTCGATGCTGTTGCTGCACAGCGCTATGCAAAGATTAAGGGTGTAAAAGTAATCGGTCCTAACTGTCCTCGTCTTATTTCTCCAGAAGAGAGCATGGCTGGTATTATGCCTACTAATATCTTCAAGAAAGGACATACTGGTGTTATCAGTCGCAGTGGTACACTTACCTATGAAGTCGTTTATAATCTTACACAAGCTGGTTTGGGACAGTCAACAGCAGTTGGTGTAGGTGGTGACCCAGTTGTTGGACTTTATTTCGAGGAACTTCTCGTATGTTCCAAGATGATCCTGAAACAGATAGTATTGCACTTATCGGAGAGATTGGTGGTGATGCCGAAGAGCGTGCAGCTAAGTTTATTAAGGAGAACGTTACAAAACCTGTAGCTGTATTCATCTCTGGTCAGCAGGCTCCTCCAGGTAAACAGATGGGACACGCTGGTGCTATCATCTCAAGTGGCTCAGGTTCTGCAAGCGAAAAGATTGCAGCTTTCGAAGCAGTGGGAGTACCAGTTGCACGTGAGACAAGTGAAATTCCTGAGCTCCTAAAGAAGCAATTAAAGAAATAGTAGAATAGGGTTTTATTTTGGAATAGATAGATACTATAAAAAGAGAATACCAACTAAGGATATTCCTCTTTTGTGTTATTAGTTTATCGAAAAATGTAGTAATAAAACCTAACTAAAAATAAAGAAAAAAATAGCAAGACGTTTTTGCACTTTAAGGTTTAACTCTGACTTGCTGACATTTTAATATTTCCATATAAGATACAGTATATAAGCATTTTATAGTTATTAAAGAGTGACAGGAGTGACATTAAACACAAAAAGAGTCGCATACATGATTCCAAAAATATTTAACCTACAGAGTCTAAATATTATAAGAATGATAGTTGTTTCTTTTTGGTGTTTTTCATATATCCACCAGCGTAGAAGAAAGCCGGTTAAAATCACCATACGCACCTTAGCGAGGCGGTTTCACTCATCCGTCCGAACGACATCAACATATCATACGATGCACGCTTCGCCTTACTGCTTGCATGAATAAGGCGGTTCAGTTCGTCATACTCATACGTATGCGAACTCCTTCCTCCTAACTTTGCCCTGTTGAGTTTCGTCAGCGATATTGGGTTGGCAGCATTCGTAATACCGAGGAGATTATTCACAGCATCATAGCGATACCTGCTTTCCATCACAGTCTGACCATCCGCTGTAAGGTTCATCACCTGCAGACGTTCCCGCTGCTTGTCATGAGGATAGGTTGTCTCCGTGCCATTACCGAGCTTCGTATAGACCGTATGACCCTCCTTATCGTAACCTATCCTGTCAACAATAACGCTCTGATGTCCCTGTTTATTGCTCGTAAGACGATCAACCTGTCCAACAGCATTGTAGTGGTAGGTCACCACTTCACCATCAGGATAAGTCATCGTCTGCACACGATTCCAACTATCATACGTAGCACCATAGACATAAGTCCTGATATCCGCCACACTCGCCATGACTGTACGGACAGGCTTTGTCACCTCACCCTGCCTACCATAGTAATACACTTCGCCACCCGAAGTAATTCACCTTTTCATGGTCTTATAATGCAACCATTTTCATCATAAGCTATACTCCTACAATGTTGCATATCCTTCTCGTTGGACTTTATAGAATCTAAGAAACCTGTCTTTTTGTTAAAGTAAAATACTTTCCCTTTTAGAGATAACTTTTGATTTCTAAACGAACTTCGTGTACAAACTTGCTGCAGCCTATTGTCTGGCGTGAAATATAAAATATTAGAATCAACTCTAATCACGATCTGGTCAGTATTTCTATAGTACTCAAATTGATGGATGCTATCAGCATATACACACTTAAAATCATCTGAATTCTTATTCTTGCAACTACAGAAACAGACAGTGCATGCTGTTAGTATTATGACAAATATCTTATCTTTCATCATAGCTTTTTTTTGAATAAACCAACTCATTGGCTTTGTAAAAATCAACATGATCAATAATGTTCTCACAATGGAAATACAGCTACCCCATCTAATCCATTTTTGATGGTGTAGAAATGACTAATTTCGTCTTTGTCCCTTTTGTCTAAGAAGTAATAGACTCGAATGTGTCCATCTTTTAAAGACTTGTTTTTAATCCCCATAATATGACCATTGGGTGCAAAAAGTAATTTGGACATCTCCTACTGTGAGTACGCTTCCCATCATGATTTTCTTGTATTTTATACTCTATATGTTGAATACTGTCAACATACCTATCTGATGGAAAACCACTTCCTTTATTGCATTGGCAGGGAAATTAGCATTAATACAATTAAAAGAATAAATATAATTTTTCATATTAATAATCTTTACAGGCAACGTTGTAAGTGTAATAACTCGTCTTAGAACTACTCGTAAACCATTAGTCATTAAGATTTTGATACCTTTTGTTGCAGTAGTCAATTCATTAATAAATAATTTGAACTCTTCCTCTGCTGAATTTTTCTGAGGATTGCACCAATAGAAAGAGTCTCCATCATTACCCATCTTAAAATACTCTATTCCTATTTCCAATAAATCTTCCCACATGTTCGAAATATCTGAAATCTTACTTCTGGGAAAGTCCCTATAATAATCAAAAAGATGTCCCAAATAAAGCTTTCATCTTCAACTATCATAGATATTATTTTTGCTTAAATTTAAATTCTTAGTATAAATTACTTTTTGAGTTAATAGTATGATATTCACTTTCTGGGGCTATATCATAGAGAATTGAAGTCTCTGTAGGACTCATCTCACAAGGAAAACTGACCTTTCTTGCACTTGACGGAAAAATAAAATCAGAAATATATTTAAACTTTGAATATAAAAATTCCAGGAGACCAAATTTCATTAATAAAATTTAGACTTAAAATCTGATATTTCTATATACTAACATAGTTTACTTTATTTAATTAAATGAATTGCTCCTTCTTCTGCAACTACGATCCTCCAAAAGGACCTATTATGCCGCCACCAATACCACCAACAAATCCCCTTAGTACATTTCCGACCCAGTAGGTTCTTTTATCCAGTAAAGAACTCCTCCTATTTGGTGGATATCCAACTTCTATACCATATTCATCAATAAATCTGATGGGATTATTAAGTGTGAAACAGTAGCTATAGACATTTGGATACTTTTCCGTCATGGAATCCACACACATCCATCTTCCCAGTGCTGCATCATGGTGGCGTGCACCATAATCATACCAATCCAATCTATGCATACGGTCAAGTTCCTAACCATTGTGCTTGTAAGATTGTGCGCCTCCGCCTGTACTCTCACTCATCAGTCCACCAAAGGCATAGTAATGATTCACTTGATCCACTTGTCCATGCTCATCTATCACTACACGATTGTTTCCAAGGTGGTCCTGCAAGTAGTAATGGTATGTTGGAGTAGAATTCGCAAGTGTAATATATCCCACGTCGGTAAGAATCTTGCTTAATTGTCCATTCTCATAAACCATATTTCCACAGTAATTGGTTTTCAGCGTTAAAGCCACATTAGTACGATGCTGCCCATAGGTACAAAGAGGTTAGTCTTCGAGGTTTTATAGGTGACAGAGAGTTTACAGTCTATCCGTCCAAAGAGTAATTGTTTTATTTGTTTGTTTTTAAATTATTAGTTCTGCAAATATAAAAAACTAATTTTACAAATCAAAGTTTGAAAGGTGTTTTTGTAGCTTCTTAAAAACAAACTACATACATTCCGTTAAAAACTCTTATAGATAGTACGAATGCGAACTCCTTCTTCTCAGCTTCGCCTTGTTGAATTTCTTCATCAGCAAAATAGGGATTGGTGTCATTCGTGATACCGAGGATATTATTGGTAAGTCCTGTAAAAATCATATTGTCACTAACGAGATTAGCACTCTTTTTATGAGGAAATTCTTAACTCGAATTTACATATGTGTCTAAAAATCAATCCTTAAGAGCTATATCAACAGAGTCGATATTGGTTTACTACCTAATTTCATTATACCTTACTCTTAATGAAAATCTAAGTACCATATTTTGATTTCCTTTCATCACATTAACAAAGTGAAGTTTCCTCACACAATAAATTAGCTCTTCATCTACAGATGCTATATTTGTAGACATTAGAATCCGTATATCTTTTTATATTACTGTTCAACAAACTCATAATCAACCAGAATAATACTCCGCCCTTGTATACTATTCTTATATACATAACTAGCTCTATTCCATGAAAAATTTCGATATATGTATTTTTTTCTATTTGTTTTCTGAAGGATAAAGTCGGCGAGTATACCCCAGTGATATAGTTGTAGTGGACGTTTTTAGGAGAAATTGTATAAGAATTTTCTTTTGGTAGTTGAGTAGTCCCTACAACTAAACAGAATTATCCATATTAGCAATATATGACTTACCCCCTCTATTACTTTATTCAAATTTATTCTTATCATTTTTCAATAGGATTAGGGTTATATTTATAAATATCATTTAAAGTCCTTTCTTCATGCTTGTCTTTTTGTCAGAGTATATCAATGCGCGCTTAACAAGCGATATAAATCGTTTATATTAAAACAAAAAGAGGAATACAAACTAAGGATATTCCTCTTTATTAAACACTACTATTATAATGTTTTATTTTACATGTGTTATCAGGACTTCTTACTTGAAAAGCTTTTGCGCAAATATAGCCAGATATTCTCTCCAGTTTCGCCAAGTATGCCCGCCTTTCGTCTTAAGATAAGCGTATTTATAAGATTCTTTATCCAATGCTGCACGAAGTTTTTCATCATCGTGTGAGAGGAAATCATCCTTACCAATACCTATCCATATAAGCTTAGGAGACTTCTTACACAACGTCTTAAACTTCTCATCAATGTTCTTATAAATAGGAGAAAGGCTATCACCATCCTTTGACACTTGACTGAATGCTGCAGAAAATAAGCCAACATAATCAAAGGCATCTGGATTATTTAATGCAGTATAAATCGAATGAAAACCACCCATAGACAGTCCAGCAATTGCTCTGTTTGCCTTATCCTTCTTTACGCGATAAGCCTTTTCTACAAACTGAATTATATCTGGAAAGGCCTTTTCAAAGTTTCCATCCATTGTTTTAGGGTATCGCATTGTAGCAGTAACAAATCCGCGAGAGCCCTCACCTGGTGCTGCTTCCTGCGAAATATTACCATTCGGCATTACCACTACCATTGACTCTGCTTTCCCCTCAGCAATAAGATTATCCAGAATTTGCGTGGCACGACCCAATTCTTCCCATGCATTCTCATCACCTCCCATACCATGAAGCAAATAAAGAACAGGATAGCTTCTCTTACTTGTTTCGTAACCTGCTGGTGTATAGACCGTCATACGACGTTTAAGTCCTGCCGTTGGACTATCATACCATACTTTTCTAACCGTTCCATGGGGTACATTCTTTACTGCATACAAGCCATCTACACCACCAGCAATAAGAGCAACACTATATGTATTACCAATATCACGTACCGTATATATATTCTTAGGATCAGTTATCTTTACACCATCAACAACGAGATTATAACTATAAAACTCAGGCTTTAACGGTGCAGTTGTCAGTGTCCACAGTCCATTTTCATCTTTATTCATCAGCTGTGGACTCCAATCACCATCTGCATACTTATCTGGAGTATCTTTCCCTGCATATAGGAAATTACCTGTAAGTTCTACTTTCTTAGCATTTGGTGCAAAAAGACTGATAGTTAAAGTGTTATCAGTACTTATAACAGGAGACACAATCTCATTATCTTTCCAATTAAGAACCTCCTGAGCAGTTACTATTGAAATGCTTGTAAGGCAAGCAAAAAAAAGAATGAACCTTTTCATGATTTCGTATTTTTATTTATGACATTAACTTAATTCTCAATGTATTCGGACACCCTATTTGGAGTACAGACACATATTTGATAATATTTACATAGATTGAAAGACCTTAAAGACATTCTTACCAGCGAGTTATAAAGGTATCAGATAAATGAAGACTTCTCCCCACTTTTTCAAATATCTTTTTATTATTTTACTACTTATAATCAGTATATTAAAGTAGTTTATAGCCTCTATCAGCTTATGTCTTTTTGAAATTTCTACTCATGAGGCAAGGTAAATAAAAATCATATAAATTCAAATACATAAACACTAAAAGTCAAGTGCTATTATAGAACAACAACTCGTACCATATTATATGAAACATACACTTTGCTTTAAGTCTATTTCTTGTTATCAAATTAAGCATATATTTAGATGCTGATGAAATTTGAGTTTAACAACAAGTTGCCTCTACTTCAGTAAGAAAAATCACTGTATTTAGTGCTTAGCACCATTGGTGGAGTCCTTAGCACTAATGGTAAGTTAACTATTAGCACGATGTACTGAGTAACCACACATCAAATAAAAATGAGAAGATAGATGCATTAAGAAAGTTATCATGAAGATTGAAAGCTGTTAAAGTCAAACTACAATACAAACAAGAAACGCTCTTTATTTCTATATCTACAAATGAAGGTAGTTACTTTAAACGAGCTGATAAATAGAATATAAAATGACGTCTTATTGCTAAAGCCTTAATTATAAATTTATAATTATAAGCATTGTCAGTACATTATCTTATCACTTATAATATAATTAGAAGCTAAAAGATAGTGAGTAATTTTTCCGTTGGGAATTTGGTAGAATACAAAATATACTTATCTTTGCAACGTCTTTCCTTAGGAAACAAAATAAATATTAACAAGCCGATAGGTAATAGAACCTCGGTAAAATTAAGATTACATATATAAAGAATGAAACGTACAGCAACACTTGTAGTGGCTATTATGGCATTAACACTGACTGCTTGTAAGGCAGATAACAGTCCTAAAAAGCAGGATAACAGTGCAATGACAACAGAACAAACAGAAGTAAATAATCAAAATGAAGGAAAGGAAACTAAGATGAATGTAACAGAAATGAATTCAGATATGTTCCAGCAGAAGGTTATGGATTACAAGAAGAATCCAAAAACTTGGAACTTTAAGGGTGATAAACCTGCTATTATTGACTTTTATGCAACATGGTGTGGTCCATGTAAAGCGACAGCACCAGTACTTGAAGAAGTAGCGAATGATTATGCAGGTCAGATTGACGTTTATAAGGTTGATGTTGACAAGCAGCGTGAGTTAGCAGCCCTCTTTGGTATTCGTTCAATCCCATCAATCCTCTTTATCCCTAAGACAGGTGAACCTACAATGCAGAATGGAGCTATGAACAAGGCTCAGTTTGAGGAGGTTATTAAGTCTGTCTTGTTGAAGTAAGGACATATAATGGACAATCATTGTATCAGTAAGATTCGCGAAATATTTCGTGTCATCACTGCTTTTGAATGTGGATTACAACAGCAGATAGGCTTAAACATCAATGAAGCAATGCTGTTATGTCTACTCTCAGAGAGTGAGAATCCTATGTTGGCTGGCGAAATAGCAGAAGAGATGGGATTGACACGTTCGAATGCTTCAAAGGTAATCGCTTCATTGGAGCAAGCTTCGCTTATTCGCCGACGTGCTTGTTCGGAGGATGGACGTTGCCAAAGGTTTCACATTACAAAACATGGTTTAGAGAAATTAGACCATTTTCATTGTGACTCCATAGCAGTACCAGAGGAGTTAAAAGACATAATATAAGATATATCGCTATCTTTCTGAACATAAGTAAAGCTAAATAAATATAGGGACGTATAGAGCGTGAGTAGCCAATTGGCATTTTAATAACTCGCAACCTGTACGTCCCTATTTATATCTATTATCTCAAGATACCAACTCTTTTAAATGCAAGAGAGTTACTTCGCCTTTAATATTTGTTCAATACCTTGTTCTCTATGCTTTATGCGTACCTCAATTCCATATTTTTCATTGAGATGTTCAGCAAGATGCTGCGCACTGTAAACAGAGCGATGCTGTCCACCTGTACAACCAAATGAGAACATTAAATCAGTAAAACCACGTTGCATATAACGTTCTACATGATGCTCAGCCAAGTCATACACAGGCTTCAAGAACTCAAGAATCTCACCATCATCTTCAAGGAAGCGAATGACAGGCTCATCTAATCCCGTAATCTTCTTATAAGGTTCGTATCGACCTGGGTTATGTGTACTTCTACAATCAAAGACATAACCGCCACCATTACCAGAAGTGTCTTCAGGAATTCCTTTCTTAAAAGAGAAACTAAAAACACGCACCACCAATGGTCCTTTACCATCATATTTAGAGAAGGTTGCAGGACCATCTAAAGGATTAGCCTTATAAATATCTTTCTCTGCTATTTTAAGACCATCTGTTCTGTTAGCTGCAGGCTTCTCAATATGCGCAAACTGTGGTAACAATGTGAGTCGCTTCAACATATCCATCATGTATGGATATGGGAAGACATCATCACCTAATGCCAAGAGATCACGTAAGTTTTGTATAGCAGGAGGTATGGAATCTATAAAATGCTTCTTACGTTCAAAGTAACCACGGAATCCGTAAGCACCTAAAACTTGTAATGTACGGAAGAGAACAAACAATGATAAGCGATTAACAAAATGACGTTTAGAAGGAACCTCTGTATAATTCTTAAGGCTCTGATAGTATTCAAATACCAATTCACGGCGAAGATGGAAAGAATACTTAGCACTTGCTGCCATAAGAATGACGCAAGATCGTAATAGAAAGGACCTTTTCTTCCACCTTGAAAATCAATAAAATATGGTTTCCCTTCCTTATCTAACATAATGTTACGTGCTTGAAAATCACGATAAAGGAAAGAATTCATCTTCTCTGAAGTTAAATCCTTCGCAAACATACGAAAGTTTGCTTCAAGCTTTAATTCATGGAATTCAAGTTCGGTTGCTTTGAGAAAACAGTACTTAAAATAGTTCAAGTCAAAGAGTACACTCTCCTGATTGAATTCTGGTTGTGGGTAACAATTAGAAAAATCAAGTTCTCTTGCGCCGCGCAACTGAATATTTGGCAATTCTCTTATAGCATTACGCAATAGCTTTTGCTCAGCAAGATTATATCGTCCACCAGCCTCACGTCCACCACGTATAGCATCAAAGAGTGACGTGTTACCAAGGTCTGATTGTAGGTAACATAACTCATCAGCAGACACAGCTAAGATATGTGGTACTGGTAAACGTCGTTTCTCGAAATGTTTAGCAAGATAGATAAAGGCATGATTTTCATCACGACTCGTTCCTATAACACCAATGACAGTATCACCCTCTTCGTCAAACATTCGGTAATACTCACGGTTACTACCTGCTCCTGCTAACTTTTCGACATTTGAAGGGCTACTACCCTTCCAATTCTTATATAGTTCTAATAGTTGCTCCATAATTCATTTACTATGTAGAGTTGTGAAACTGAAACTTTACTTTCGTTCTCTTTCTACATAATGATACATAATTTTTATAGCTTAATTCGGTGAATGCTATAAACTTTACGTCTGTAAATTTAGTCTTCCTCCTCAAGCTTTTTCTTGATATCTTCAGCTTGTTTCTCACCACGTTTCTTATGGTCATACTGGCGTAACAAGCCATCTACCAATAATAGAAGAGCAAGAACTCCACCTGTAATAAGCCATGATCTTGTAAGATAATATATGCCTCCAATAACTATGAAGAGCACTGCAAAATTCTTTTCCAGTTAATTAATTGTTTCATGCTACAAAGTTAACGAAAAGATTACAGATAAGAGTTGAAAACAAAGAAGTTTTTATTTTAATTATCCCTAATCTCTCTGATTTCTTGTTTTCATTGTTTTAAATGAAGTGATAATTGAGTCTAAGGCAGTTGCTTTCTTACTACGTTTTTAATAAATTATTTGATTAAAGGCTGTTGTCTTAAGGAAATATACTATCTTTGTAGTTAAATGATAAAAGAGCAAGATAACATAGATAAGATGACAGACGCAAAGATAATTAACGACCCTGTTTTCGGATTTATAAAGGTGCCACGTGGACTGTTACTTGACATTGTACGTCACCCACTGATGCAGCGATTAACACGCATCAAGCAATTAGGATTAACACAAGAGGTTTATCCTGGTGCACAACACACACGTTTTCAACACTCTTTAGGTACTTTTCATCTTATGAGTGAAGCACTTATATCGCTACAACAAAAGGGCGTGTTTGTCTTTGATAGTGAGGCAGAAGCGGTACAAGCAGCCATCCTAATGCATGACATTGGCCATGCTCCTTTTTCTCACGTCTTAGAGGATACACTTATCAGTGGTATTACCCATGAAGAAATATCATTGATGATGATGGATCGCATCAATCAAGATATGCATGGAACACTAAATCTTGCTATCAGTATTTTCAAAGATGAATACCCAAAATCCTATCTCCATCAGCTGATTTCCAGCCAACTTGATATGGACAGGCTTGACTATCTTCGCCGTGATAGCTTCTTTACAGGAGTAACGGAAGGTAATATTGGCTCAGCACGTATTATCAAGATGCTTAACGTTGTTAATGATGCGTTGGTTGTCGAGTCGAATGGAATTTATTCTATTGAAAATTATCTTACATCACGCCGTCTAATGTATTGGCAGGTATATCTGCATAAAACTACAGTTGGCTGTGAGAATGTTCTTATCAACGCTTTGCGCCGAGCAAAACAATTAGCAAAAGAAGGCGTTGAACTCTTTGCTTCGCCTGCTCTTCGTTACTTTCTTTACAATGACATAACAGCTGATACTTTTCAAGCTGATAACAACGCCTTAGACAACTATATTGCATTGGATGACAACGATATATGGAGTGCGATTAAAGTGTGGCAACAGCATAATGATAAGATACTCTCACTCTTATCTTCAAATATAATCAATCGAAAAATATTCAAAGTAGAAGTGAGGGAAGAAGAACCTACAATAGAAGAAATTAATAAACTTAAACAACAGATTTCTGAACAGTATGAGATAGGTCTTACAGATTGTGATTACCTCATTGGAGTCAATCGAGTACAGAAAGATATGTACAATCCTTTCTCGATGACCATATTAGTATTCTGTACAAAAGATGGAACATTGAAAGATATAACCGAAGCATCAGAGATTTTTGAACATTGAATTGCTCTCGATATGCAAATATTACCTATCTTATCAACGTTTCTAATAAAAATCCCTATCTTTTGCACAAATATAAACAATAAAAGGCAATATAAATGGAATTCTCTGCGAAACAAATATCGCAATTTATACAAGGTCGTATTGAAGGTGACGAAAACGTAACCATTAATACCTTCGCCAAGATTGAAGAAGGTAAGAAAGGAGCTATCTCTTTTCTTGCAAATCCTAAATATACACACCATCTCTTCGAAACAGAGTCAAGCATCGTTCTTATTGATGAAGACATTCAACTGGATAAGGAGGTAAAGCCTACTCTTATCCGTGTAAAGAATGCACGTGATTGCGTTGCTAAGTTGTTGCAACTCTATGAAAGTATGAAACCAAAGAAGCAGGGTATAGACTCGCTTGCTTTTGTTTCTTCTAAAGCAACAATTGGCAAGGATGTCTATATTGGTGCTTTTGCGTATATTGGCGACGGCGTGACTTTGGGCGATGGCTGTCAGATTTATCCTCATGCAACAATTATGGATGGTGTGCAGTTGGGAAATAATTGTATTGTCTATCCAAACGCAAGTGTTTATCATGGTTGTAAGATTGGCAACAATGTTATCCTCCATTCTGGTTGTGTAATTGGTGCGGATGGCTTCGGCTTTGCTCCCAACCCAGAGACCAATAGCTATGATAAGATTCCTCAGATTGGTATCGTTACAATAGAAGATGATGTAGAGATTGGTGCCAACACTTGTATTGACCGATCAACTATGGGCAGTACATACGTTCGTAAGGGAGTAAAACTTGACAACCTTGTTCAAATAGCACATAACAACGATATTGGTGAGAATACAGTGATGTCTGCACAGGTAGGTATTGCTGGTTCAACTAAGGTTGGACAATGGTGTATGTTTGGTGGTCAGGTGGGTATTGCTGGTCATATCACTATCGGTGACAAAGTTTTCCTTGGTGCACAGTCAGGTGTTCCAGGCAGCTTAAAGAGTAATCAGCAACTCATTGGTACTCCACCAATGGAGCAACGTCCATACTTTAAGTCACAAGCAATCTTCCAACGTTTGCCAGAGATGTACAAGCAGTTAAATGCGCTGCAGAAAGAAATTGAAGAATTGAAAAAGAATAAATAACATACATGGAAACAGTTAAGCAGAAAACTTTAAAGGGGAGTTTTTCCCTCTTCGGAAAGGGACTTCATACAGGATTGAGTCTTACTGTAACATTCAACCCTGCCCCAGAAAATACTGGCTATAAGATACAAAGAATTGATCTTGATGGACAGCCAATTATTGATGCTGTTGCTGAAAACGTTATTGATACGCAGCGCGGAACTGTATTGGCTAAGGGCGAAGCACGTGTTAGTACGATTGAACATGGTATGTCTGCCCTTTATGCAATGGGTATCGACAACTGTCTTATACAGATTAATGGTCCAGAGTTCCCTATTCTTGATGGTTCTGCGACGATGTATGTTGACAAAATCAACGAGGTAGGTATCGTTGAGCAGAATGCTCCAAAGGATTATTATATCATTCGTAAGAAGATTGAGATTAAAGATGAGAATGGTTCTGTTATTACCATTCTTCCAGACGAGCAGTTCTCAATCACCGCTATGTGTAACTTTGACTCTAAGTTTATTAGCAGTCAATTTGCTACATTGGATGATATTAATACTTATGCAACTGAAATTGCACCAGCACGTACATTCGTTTTTGTACGTGATATTATGCCACTCCTACAGGCTAACTTGATTAAGGGTGGTGACTTGGATAATGCAATTGTTATCTGCTGAACAGCAGGTTTTCACAAGAGAAACTCGATCAACTGGCAGACCTCTTTGAAGGTTCCACTGCATGGATGCTAATCACATTGGTTATATCTCAGCATAAGCCATTGCAGTGGATAACGAGTGTACACGCCATAAGCTCCCTTGATATTATCGGTGACATGGCATTGATTGGGCAAGCCTATTAAGGACGTATCACTGCTACTCGTCCGTGTCCTACGGTAAACAAACAAGTCATGCCCGTTTGATGCAAAGAAATACGTAAGCATGAGATACAAGCACCAATGTATGATCCAAACGAAGAACCATTGATGGATAACATCCGTATCCGTGAGCTTTTTACCACACCGCTATCCAATGCAGTTAGATAAGGTCATTGCAAGTGGGATCACAAGTATCATTGGTATTAAGAATGTAACCAGCAACGAGCCATTCTTCCAGGGACACTTCCTACAAGAGCCTGTTATGCCCTCGTGTATTGCAGGCTGAGGCTATGGCTCAGTGTGGTGGGCTCTTGGTACTTCTCAGGTTGAAGAACCAGAGCGTTGGTCAACTTACTTCTTGAAGATTGATGACGTTAAGTTCCGCTAGAAGGTTATTCCGTGTGACACGCTCATGTTCCGTGTTGAACTTCTGGTCCTGTTCGTCATGGAATCAGTTCAATGAAGGGTTATATGTTTGTTAAGCGAGCGTGTTGTTGCTGAGGCTACATTCACTGCACAAATTGTAAAAACAAGTAATAATTTCATAAAGACGAATATGAACCAGATAAGTCCATTGGCCTTTGTTCATCCAGAGGCAAAACTTGGTGATAATAATATAATTGGTCCATTCTGTTATATTGATAAGAATACTGTTATCGGTGATAATAATGTTTTCAGAATAAAGGCTAACCATTCATGCTAGTAGCCGCTCTGGGCAATAACAATGAAATATTCCTAGTGCCAGCATCTCTCACAAAACCCTCAGGACTTGAAGTTTAGAAATGAGGAAACACTTTGTGAGATCAGTGATAACAACTCTATTCGTGAGAATGTTGCCAATTTCTCATGGTACAGCCTCAAAGGGTACAATAGGTTGGTAGCAATAACTTGCTGATGGAATGTAGTAGATCAGTACACGACTGTGTCATTGGATCTGGTGACATTATGCGTGCGCAAACCAAATTTGCAGGTGAGGTAACAGTCGATGATAATGCTATCATCTCTGCTAATATTCTCTGCCATCAGTCTCTGCCATATGGGTGGATAAGGCGATACAGGGTGGAAGCGCTTCATGGATATTCCACCATATATCATGGGTAAGGAACCTGCACGCTATGGGTATTAATCTCATTGGTCTTCGTCGTCGGCTTTTCATGAGCTTATTGACTCATCCACAATGCTTACCGCATTCTCTATGGAACAGGTATACGTGCAGAGACATTCAGAAGATTAAGAGTGAGTCTACGAAATAACGCCAGAGATTCCAGCAAATTATAGATTTTGTAGAATATCTGAACGTGTATTATGATAGAAAGACCATCCCTCCCTTTAAAAGGAGGGAATCTTTAAACTAGAGAGCAAAGGAGGTGAGTATGGCACCAACTTAAACGGAGTTGGAAAATATTATTTATAATCATTTATCAGCTTGAAAACAAAAACATTAATTTGTCATGTCACTGGTCCAGCAGGAGTTGAGAAACAGAGGCAACACTCCGTATTGCTGAACATTTTAATATACCCACATTGCTCAATGCTGACTCCTGACAGATTTTCTCAGATTCTTAGGAACGGCTGATCCACGGCTGAACAACAGCAGCGTGTATAACATTATTTTGTTGGTAATCATCATTTAGAAGATTACTATTCTGCAAGTCTATACGAACAAGAAGTGCTGAATATTATTAACAACCAGCACGCTCCTATCTCTTTACTTTCAGGCGGTTCAATGATGTATATTGATGCTGTGTGCACAATGGAATTGACGACATTCCAACACTCGCTCTGAGATACGAGAAGAGATGATGAGGCGATTGGAAACAGAGGGTTTAGAGCAGATGTGTAAGCTCTTAAGAGAACTGGATCCAGAGCACTGGGAGATAGTTGACAGAAATAATCCACGTCGTGTTATCCATGCACTTGAAATATGTATCCAAACAGGAAAAACATATACATCATTCCGCACCAACACAATTAAGGATCGACCTTTTAATATCATTAAGATTGGCTTAAAACCGTGATAGAGACGAACTTGGCAGAATCAATCAGCGTATTGGACATGATTGAAGAAGGAATGATAGAAGAAGCTCAAAAGGGGTTTATCCCTAAACGAAGTTTGAATCTGCTCAACACGGTTGGATATAAAGAATTGTTTGAATATCTTGATGGCTTAACAACACTTGATGAAGCTATATTTAAGATACAGAGTAATACCGTAAGTATGCTCGAAAACAACTTACATGGTATAAAAAGATGTAGCTTTTCAATGGTTTAACCCCGATAACGTTGAAGAAATCTCAATTATATCCATACAACGATACCAAATACAAGTAAATAAGTACTTTTTGTATTACAACGTATTTTTTGTTTTATTATAAACACAAGTAAGTAGCTTTTAAACTTGAAGATTGTCAATCAATGGTAAAGAAAATATTTAAATTCATTAGAAGTTTATTCCGTGGGATACTTAATTTCTTCCCCGTATGCAAAATTATATAAAGGTCGTGATCAGTACACAAAAGATGGCTGTAGTGTTGTATCTTTCTTGTAGCTATCTTCCTCTATTTAGGAATGGTAGATATCAATTTCTTGGCTCTTTGGTAAGTCACCGCTTTGTTGAAATCAAGACTCCACCAACCTATGCTGCATCAGAGATTTATAGTGCAGACTCTGTGCTTATTGGTCGTTTCTATAAAGAGAACCGTACTCCAGTTAAGTATGAAGAGGTGAACTCTGCTTTTTGGAATGCACTTATTAGCACTGAGGACGAACGCTTCTATAGCCATAGTCGGTATAGACTATGCGGCATCGGAGGTGCCATCAAAGATGCAGTAACAGGTAGTGGTGGTCGTGGAGCTTCAACAATCACACAACAATTGGCAAAGAATATGTTTCGCGTTCGTACGCAGTATTCTTCGGGCTTGCTGGGGAGTGTTCCAGGCTTACGAATGCTCATCATGAAGAGCAAAGAATGGATTATTGCCGTAAAGTTGGAACTTATCTATTCTAAGAAAGAGATTCTAACAATGTATGCCAATACTGTCGACTTTGGTAATAACTCTTTTGGTGTAAAAACAGCTGCAAAGACTTATTTTAATACCAGTCCATCACGTTTGACGGTTGATCAGGCTGCAACATTAGTAGGTATGCTGAAAGCAACAACCTATTACAACCCTATCCTTCATCCAAAGAATTCTATCCGCCGACGTAATACCGTGTTATATAACATGGTAACACATAACGTATTACCTCGTAATGAATACGCAACATATTCAAAGCTTCCTATGAAGTTGGATGTACATGTTGAAGAGAACTATGATGGTCAGGCACAATACTCTGAGAGAGTATAGATATCTGATTATTTCAAAGACTGGATGAAAGACAATGGGCTACGACCTTTATAGTAGCGGTCTGAAAATATATACGACAATTGACACTCGTATGCAAAAGTATGCTGAACAAGCTGCAACAAAGCAGATGAAAAAGGTTCAGAGTTCTTTTGATACTCACTGGCGTGGCATGCAGCCTTGGCGTGATGCAAAAGGAAAACGAGATTCCTCGGTTTTATTGAAGGTATTGCTGAGCGTCAACCTTTCTATAAAAAACTATTACAGAAATATCCTAACCAGCCTGATAGCGTTCTGTATTATCTCAACAAGCCACATAAAGTTACCCTCTTCGACTACGAAAAGGGACATATTGAGAAAGAGATGTCATCAATGGACTCTATCCGTTATATGGTGAAGTTTATGCACTGTGCTATGGTTGCAATGGAGCCAGAGACAGGTGCAGTACGTGCTTGGGTAGGTGACATCGACTTCAAGACTTGGAAATATGATAAGGTTGTTGCACAGCGTCAGCCAGGTTCACATCCTTCAAACTTTTTGTTTATTCAGAAGCATTTAATCAGGACTTACCCTCGTGATAAGCGTCGTGATGAGTATATCAGCATGGAAGTACTGACAAGAAGACAGGCCAGATGAAGACTTGGACTCCACACAACGCCAATGGTAGATTCTCTAACGACTCTCTTACATTGAAGAGTGCGTTTGCACGCAGTACCAACTCTATTGCAGTGCGCTTAGGACAAGAGATGGGTATCAAGAATATTATTCGTACAGCACAAGAGATGGGTATCAAGAGTCCGTTGGATGATGAGCCATCTTTAGCACTCGGCTCAAGTGATGTTAACCTCTTAGAATTGCGTAAACGCCTACAGCACTATTGCAAATGATGGCGAACATCACGCTCCAGTTGTCGTTACCGCATCTGATAAGGATGGAAATGAGGTATATGTGAGCACTAAAAAGGTCATGAGAAAGCTTTTACTCACAAGACAGCATTCCTCATGCAAGAAATGTTGAAGGCTGGTAGCTAATGAAGGTGGAGGTACAAGTCAGGGCACTCCGTCATTATACATTTTTGGTGATACAGATTGGGGAGGAAAAGACTGGTACAAGTAATAATCACTCTGATGCATGGTTTATAGTAGTCAGTCCAAAACTCGTTGTCGGTGCATGGTAGGTGGTGACTGCCGCTCATTCATTTTCCCGTACAGGCGCTTTAGGTCAAGGTTCAAAGACCGCGTTACCTATCTGTGGAGAGTTTATTTATAGTTTGATGCGTGACAAGGCTTTCCAAAAGTATCATGCTAGGTGGCGTTAGATCCAGACGAGGATATCGATCCATCAATGTATAACTGTCAACCACATGTTATTCATCGAGCATTACCAGGACTCGATAGATGACTCTACAACCAGACGCAGACATCAATCAGAATGAGGAAGAAGAACCCATCGATGAAAACGATAACACAGACGAAGGTGGGTTTTATATTAGAACCTGCTCCACAGCCTACACGCCAGAGCGACAGGGCAATAGTTCTAATAATGAGTCACACAAATTATAAAGAAGGCAAAAGCACACGCAGTGAGGATATGGAAAATTTAAGTAATAAAGTATAAATTAGCAGCAAAGCTATAAACTATTGAGGCTAAATGATAGCCTCACAATTAATGTCACAAAAGAAAGTAAACATAGATGTAAATGCGATTGATTTGATAATCTCAGAGTTCCAAAAAGGCACTTCAGATTATTCAGTTCACAAATAATTCCCCTTTTCCACAGGCAAAGCAGGAACAGGAAAGTCTACGTTTCTACGTTACATTGCTGCTACAACAAAAAGAAAAACATATTATTCTTGCCCCTACCTTATTGCTGCTTATCAATGCACGGTGGTAGTACACTCACACAGTTTCTTTTAAACTTCCTTTTTATCCACTTGTCCCTACTGATAAACGTTATTCTGCTCGTAATCTACGCAGCTATGAAATATAATGGTGACAAGTGTAAACTCTTACGAGAAGTGGAACTTATCATCATTGATGAAATCAGTATGGTGAGAGCCGACATTATCGACTTCATAGATAATGTTCTGCGCATATACAATCGTAATATGCGCGAACCATTCGGAGGGAAACAACTTCTTTTAGTGGGTGACATCTATCAGTTAGAACCAGTCCTAAAAGAAGAAGACCGTCAACTTTTACAACCTTATTATCCAAGTAGTTATTTCTTTGATGCGAAAGTATTTCAAGATTATCCACTTGCAGGCATTGAACTTAATAAGGTATATCGTCAAAATAATCCTCACTTTATTTCTATCTTTGACCATATCCGCACCAATCAAGTTACAGACGCTGATTTCAAACTGATTAATGAACGTGTTGGTGCAAGCTTGGAGAATGCTAATAAACCAGAAGGAGATTTCACTATTACCCTATCTACTAAGCGAGATACAGTAGACTGGATAAACAACGAAGGACTTGACAGGCTTGATGGAGACCCTATAATGTTCTTAGGTGAAATTAAAGGAGAGTTTCCTGAGAGCAGTCTTCCTACTCCTATTGAGTTAAATCTCAAAGTTGGGGCACATATCATGTTTATCAAGAATGACATTGAACACCAGTGGGTAAATGGCACTTTGGGTATAATCATTGGGATTGATGAAGAGGCAGGCATCCTCTATGTCCATACTGGAAGAAGGCGATGACTTGCAGGTACAGCGCGAGATGTGGGAGAATATAAGAGTATCGATTCAATGAGGAAGAACAGAGAATTGAAGAGAAACAGATAGAACTTATACAATTCCCCATCAAGTTGGCGTGGGCTATTACCGTACATAAAAGTCAAGGACTAACATTCAAAAACGTAAATATCGATTTTACAGGCGGTGTCTTTGCAGGTGGTCAGGCATACGTTGCCCTATCACGCTGTACAAGTCTGGAAGGTATTACACCAAAGAACCCCTACGAAGAAACGAGGTATTTGTTAGAAGCGAAGTGTCGCAGTTTGCCAGACACTACAATGACAATAATATTATATCAACTGTACTCAAGCAGAGCAAGGCTGACAAAGAATACTACGATGCTGCACGTGCCTTCGATAGTGGAGATTTTGATGCCTTTCTTCGTAACTTTTTCCTTGCCATTCATAACCGATATGATATTGAACGACCTGCAGCTAAGCGGTTTATCAGACGTAAACTAAATATCATCAATCAACTACGTAATGAAAATGAGCTACTTAAGAAGCAGCAAGCAGAAAAGAATGAGTATCTCAAAGAACTTTCTGTAGAATACGTTATGATGGGTAAAGAGTGTGAGCGTGAAGAAATGACTGAGGCTGCTATTGCCAACTATGAAAAGGCTCTTGCCCTCCATCCTGACAACCACTCCAACAGCACAGAAAAGATTGAAGAAATTAAAACCTCGTCCATCAAAAAGAAATAAACAATGAAAAGAATAAAGAGTTTTTCAAAAATTATAGCATCTATCGCTTTTGTATTGTTTTCATTATCATTGCTATTGCATCATAACATAAAGCAAAACTACTTGAAGATAGTAACAATGGAGATACCGTCGCAGCAAAAGAGTTTACTCCACATGCTGGAAAACGGTAAACTAAATGTTGAGTTTTATAGTATTACTTCTATCTGGTTTTCCAAAATATAAAACAGCAAAAAGCAACCCTTTCTTATACCCTGACTCTGTTAGTTTAGCGGCTGATGAAGAATCGGTTGCAAGCGGTAACTATTCAGCAACATTCTTCTTGACACTATTCCCAGCAAGGAGTTCTACAGAGTATTGAGCTTGCTACAACGTGATACTTGTTGATATTAATAAGTTTGCTTATACTTATGAACGAAAAGATAGCGGGTGGACTACATAAGGTCGTATTTAGCAAGGGTGGACAATAGATTTTCGTCACTCATCTAAATAAAGATATGATGAAAGTAAGCAATGTTTTATAACTCAAATACCGAGACCGAACATAGTCACAAAAATTATTTACGTTGCCTATCAACAATAAAAGGTGCTCTAATAATAAGTCTAAAATGGCATTTTAGTATACGTTTATATTAATAGAACTCAAATCAGCTATGAAGTCACTACAAGAAAAGGTACTTAATTAGACTTCATAGGGCGTTAGTAACATGCAAAAGAGCATCTTTTGGTGTCCAAGTGATACTGCTTTAATTAGTGATGGCATCAAGCCCGAAGACACATTATTCAAGGGTGAGAGATTCTACTGAGACATGAAAACATTTCTCCTTACACTGCATGCACTCCATTTTAGAAAGCGCGAGGTGTCACGACATCTTGCCTTGAGCACTCTCTGCCTCACGTTTCGGCTCTCTAGTGGGCTTGCTGCTCAGGTTTGCTATCGATGTGAGGCTATGGCATACGACGGCAAGTGAGTCGAATGAATCGAGAATGTCGCCATTCTACTCTTCTCTACCTGCGTAACAATGCACTTTAGTACATGGGATTCTGCCTGGATGCACGGTCCTTCTCCTCATCAGCAACATCCTGCCAGCTTGTTGATAGGTTCTGTAACCTTCTGCTCATGTGCAGTGTAACTCAACACTTCTTTAGCATTCCTCCAGGCTTGTCTTAACAGCGTCGATACTGGTAAGTAATAACTCTCACCACGCTGATGAAGGAAACAAACTGCGCTATCGTATTCAGCTGCATGCCCCTCCCTCTTCCGCCTAGCTCGTACATCCAGCTTGAAATACCTTGCAGTCTCCTTGCGTAACCTTGCATGACATCTGCATAATAGAGATTTGACGACGAGATTTCTTATCATCTGCATGTACCAACGCATCCTGCATCTTCTTTGATATATTCATTCTTTGTCTTTTAAATTAGCAATGTACTTGTAGTTAGTCACTACTACATCACTCAGCTGCAAATTATTACAATATTATTGTTATTTTCTTCCAAATTATCTATTCACCAATAACGATTTTACAGGTACCAAATATTGAAGGAGTTATTATACTGGTCGCAAAGGATTATCTTATATGATAACATTAGCACTCAAACTATCAAAATCACCCTGGCAAAACAAACTTATATATCTACTTTCAAACGAAGGTGTTTGTGCCTAACACATGTCGTGTTGATGGTAAACCTGTCTACAGTGCGTACTCGTTAACTTACTAAATATTGCTTTAGAAAAGTGGCATTTCTATTATTGAGGATAGTTTACAAGTACAAATAGGAATACAAAGGTTTTCATTGTGCTTTTAGAGTAAAAGATTTGCATCAAAGAATATGTATGCAACCTAAGCTTGATGCAACTATTTACTACTAATGTATCTTTGTAAACGTATGTTTGTTCTATCAAAGATTATTCAATTACACAGTTATTCAAACCATGCTTATCCTCTATACTCATACTGAATGCCATGAGGGTTTCATAAAGTCGAAGGATCATGGTCCCTGGCTTATCACCTGTGTTATAACCCTGGCTCTGTAATTCATACTATCAAGATGTGATATTGGATAAATAGCCGTTGTCTCCACAAGCACCTGTATTCCTCAAAGCTATCCAACCCATCTTCTGAAATAGGATTGACGCTCTATCTTCATACCAAGGTCTTGTGCAATTTGCATCAAGCCTGTTGGTAATAGAAGGCAAGATTGAGCTTGACGAGTGATATAAGTATTATCCTTAATGCCAAGAAAAAACACACTCGTCAGTTACGCTTCTTCTCCTTTGTATCCAATAGAATTCTGATGCATAACCTGCTCTTATGTGCACGACGGTTTGCTCAAGCGATGCAGTAGTTACACCCACCTTGTATATTTCATCTTAATGGAGCTGCACACGGTCAACACTTGTCACACATAAGGATTAGTACAGGCTTCCTTGTGCTAAGGGCCAGGGGCTAAAAGATTACAAACAATATTCTCTGCTGACGAACACCCACTTGAGCTTGATGTTCCACCAATAACGACGAATATAGAGTGAAGAACTGCCTGTATGGTGATAAACTCCGATTAAGACTGAACTACTTTCTAACCATCTCAACAAATAACTCTGCTGGCACCTCGCATTATACTACCACGGCTGCGTTCCCGCATCTGTTCTGCATTCTCTCACACGAAAAACGCGTACTTTCACCACTCAGGGCAACGATATGCTTTCAAACCTTCAAAAGCCTCTTGACCATAGTGAAGACGAGTTGCTCGCCATGTGAAGTTTAAAGATATTCGTCTGAACAGACTTCTACCTCACCCCCACTTAGCCATTACGATAGTAACAGCGAACATTATAATCTCGTTGGCATATAGCCAAATGACAAAGTTGACCATCTGATATTCTCTGTTTCACTATTATCGTATGGTTATTATTCATGATACTGATGTATTAAAAGTGCAACAAAATTATCTTGACCATGCAAACCAAATGGGCAAGTTAATTAAACTTACTTCTTTATTTTCTAAGTGAGAAAACCTGTACTTTATTGCTTATCTCAAAAGCTTTTGAACCCCGTCATCGGTGCGTTTCAGCTTCTGTTTACAGAGTTTCTACTAACCTTTGTGCCTGCTGAATTGTCGCTGCAGAATCGCTATATCGAGTCTCATCTCGTTCCACTTCGTCATAACTGTTAGCTTCCCAGTTGACGAACTGCTTCTCGTATTTAATATCTTTCATTGCGCATTTCCTATTATTATGTGAGCACATGTTCTTTAAGATAAACGTTCCACCTTACTTCAACCTCCTCCTCAAATCGTGCCGTTATCGTATCACCTTTCTTAAGCTCTTTAGCGTTACGAATCGTCTTACTCATTATACGATGGAATACTCATACTCTCGCTTTGAGTAAAGCATGGGTCATAATCTTGCCCGGTTGCGCAAGTATATCAAGTCGATGATGCGTTCACTAAACAAGCTGAGTCTGCAGCGTAGGTAAACTATGATTTTGTGTAACGTGCTTGTCGGAAATGTCTGTCGCTTTTATCTCGCTCTTTTCATTTTCATAACAAGACGCTGGCCATAAGCTGTCAAGAGTAGCTTTCCTGCTTTGCACGAACCACAGAAAAACAATACTGGAACATGGGGAGCCATTATGATGAATACGCATTTTCTCAACCTCTAATGCCCTCCTGACACCTTCAACTATCGCAGTCAGCGTTTTCTCAACTCTCTTGGTAAGCGTTGATGCAAGACGGTCTGCGAGGTAAGCTGCAGCTGCTGCTCGGTGTTTCTACACGCTGAAAAGATACCATATCTAAGACGCTGATCCCGTCTCATGTCCAATACCTGTTATAATTCGGTACTGGAAAAGCTCTGCCAAGCACTTTCTGCAAGGTTTAAAGCGATCTGAAGCTTTTCACTGAGGTACTGGCTGTTGCACCACCACTGCAGGAATGATTGGCAACACAGCCAACCTCTTCAAGACTATATTGATTTGATCTCAAAGCATGCTAGTACACTGTTCCACAGAGTCGCCTTGCATAACGGCTGGGAATAATTCAACATGAAAATGGAGTCCGTACTCATTTGTTTCACTGATTACAAAGTCTCCCATAGCCAGCAGCTGTTTCTTGAAGATATAACAGCTATACGCTGAGCAAAACATCGGAAGACAAAGTTCTTTTTGTAACTCAAAGATCCTTCTGCCTTCAACTGGCAGATTATCTCCTGCCGCTTACGCATCATATCACCCATCGTGTACTCAGGATTGATATCATCAACTATCCAAGAGAAGCCATACTGAGGATGAAACTGAGCATGAACCTGCAACATCACTTTCATACCTGCACGTACTTCCTGACCTGTAATACGAACAAAAGCAGGTTTAATAAGCATCCAAATATTACTCAACACTTTGCAGAGGCACGTGCTATAGGTCACATTGCGTTCCTTCGCTCTTTCCCTAATAAGTTCCATATAACAATGTCCACGATTCTCACGAGCTTCAGACAATTCTGCTTCTACCCAATAAGAACGTGACAAAGTAGTATCTATTACATCTGCCACAAGACTGTTTAACTCATAAAGCGAAAGTGCTTTGACCATCTTTCAGAAATATTTATTGTAGGAATTACTGCTGATTATAGCGAGATGCAGACTCATAGGCTGACCAAAAGTCTGGCACTCCATACCCCATTATGTTGTCAGGATATTGACAATTACTTCCCGACTGACGTACAAGTTCTAATATCTCTTTGGCTGACTTATTAGGAAAAGCCTGCCAAAGACAAGCAACCATACCAGCAATGAGTGGACAAGCAAACGACGTTCCATTATCAGGTATGATATATCCCCTACCCGACACTACATTTGTTGGACATCCAAAAGCCATCACATCAGGTTTAACACGACCATCTGTAGCAGGTCCTATTGATGAAAAGGGAGCATTAACTTTATCCAAAGAGACTGCACCCACAGTAAGAATATCATGAGCATCAGCAGGGACATTTATCTTCTTCCAAGTACCCATACCATCATTACCAGCACTATTCACAAGTATAATTCCTTTACTTGCAAGGCGAGATGCAGCTTGAGAGATTGGTGCAGTCTTACCATTTAAGTCGGAGTAACGATAATTCATGGATTTATCATCGAAACCATGATAACCCAAAGACGAGCTGATCACATCAACACCAACAGAATCAGAAAACTCTACTGCCGCTATCCAAAAATCTTCTTCAGCTGAACTCTCTGTCAAATAATCCTCCGTTCTGAGCAACCAAAAACTTGCCTTTGGAGCAGTACCCACAAATACCGTAGGCTGATTCATCGCTATCGTTGACAAAGTCTTAGTACCATGATCCATCTCTTTATAGACGTCATTATCATATCCTGCTACAAAATTGCGCGCACCTTTAATATTAAGATTCTTAAAAGCAGGGATTTTATCAACGTTCATAAAACCAGCATCTAACACAGCTATCGTCATTCCTTGCCCCATAAAGCCAAGGTTATGCAACTTTCTACCATTCAAACTCTCAATTTGTCCCTTACCCATACCATAATAGTCTTGAACTGTTGAATCAAGAGATTGGAGTTCAGAATTATAACGAACGCGCTGAGACAATGGCCGAATAGAATCAGGTGATGTGAAAACCAACTTACTTTCTTTCACAAAAGACAAGACCTTTAAGTCTTCTAATGTTTGGCGGTTGTCACCACGAACAAGAATAGAGTTATTCCACTTGCTCACAGCAACAACCTTACCACCCTTCTTTTTGATCTGTTGAATATAATCAGGTGATACTGGTAGGTCTGTCGAATCAAGCTTTTTAACCCCTGACGTTCACGTCGAAGAATAGAAGCTTTTGATAAGAATCTTTCTGGCTTATCCAAAGAATAAGATGTCCCATTCTTGTCTTTCAAAGTAACACGAAACATATAGCACTTTCACCAGGATAAACAATCAGTCCACCACCCTTTATTAGAAGCTAATAAAGTAGTGCTGACCAGCAGAAGTAGAAATATAATGTAGCTTTTTAGATGAGTTTGTTCTCATAATCTGCAACCTACACAAAATAATCGAATTATACTGCAGATATAGAAAAAGAGAATAGGATTTCCTATTAGGAAATCCTTCTTGTACACCCTTAGGGACTCGAACCCTAGACCCACTGATTAAGAGTCAGTTGCTCACCAACTGAGCTAAGGGTGCATGCTAAACGAAAAAGACCTGGGTCAGAAATCAATTTTGTACACCCTTAGGGACTCGGAACCCTAGACCCACTGATTAAGAGTCAGTTGCTCTACCAACTGAGCTAAGGGTGTCTCATTTCGTTTTTGCGAGTGCAAAGGTATTACTTTTTGCGAATTAACCAAACTTTTCTTTCTTTAGTCATAAATCCGTCTCACTATCTTACAGTAACGTGCTATAGCGATTATAACTATATGATAATATGACAATTACAAAATGACTTAAATCTAAGAGGATGATTATTTTTATGTATTTATAATTATCTTTCCCTCCAGATAAGTAATTTCAAACGGCTTTAATGTCTAATCAAACTATACAATTTAAGCAAAAAAGAGGATGAAACCGACAATAGTTTCATCCTCATACGATATTTATAGTATAGCAGTTTATACATTATACTGATGCAAATCAACAAACTCACCACGCTGACGACGCTCATCAATCATACGTTGTAACTTTGCTTTACGATGTGGTGCGATCCACTTTCTTGCAAAAATGTTAGGAATAGCTACACCCAAAGCAATACAAAACAATACTAAAGAACCATTAATTGCAAATGACATAGCATGAGTAACCTCTCCAACAACGCCCTGCATTCCCATAAAACCATAAAGTGCACGATTCATAAGTACACCAGGAACAATAGGAATAACAGCTGGAATTGTAATACACTGATGTGGTGTATGAAGGAGGTGAACTGCCTTAATATTAATAATAGATATCAATGCTGAACCACAAAGAGAACCAACTACAATTCCCAAACCAAGTCCTATATTGCCTGATGAAGGGTCGAGGAATATAAAGTTTCGCGTACAAACACAGATAACACCTCCTAAGGCAATCCAAGGCATCAAACGATATGGAATATTATAAATCGTGGCAAAACCCATCGCAGATATTGCAGCTGCAATAGCATAGACATAGAAAGAATGATGAGGAATAGTAGGAGGTCTTTTGCAAAACCATCAAAGCTACCACATTTAATTGCCAACATAATACCAAATGACATTGCAATAACAATAAGAAGCGTGTTCATTGCACGGACTAATCCCGTGTTTATATGATTGTCTAACAAGTCATTAACAGCATTTATCAACGGCACTCCTGGAACAATATAAAGGGCACAAGCTAAGAGTGGATGCCAAGGAGTTTCTGTAAACAGAATTGGACGAAGGAACTCTGGTAGTGCTGCTTGAACGGTAGGTGTAGAGAGAAAAGACGACAACCACGCAAGAATTGTACTAACAAAAGCCGCAACAGCAAAGTTAGCATAAAGATTAGAACCAGAATGATTCAAGAACATACGAAGGCGATTACCCAATATAGCGGCAATAGAAGCATAGAAGAAAGCTGTCCAATCACAAACTGAACTGAATACAGAATCCACCACAAGCAAGACCTGCACCAATAGCAATCATCCAATCCTTGTAATAGTGTTTTCCATTAGCAATCTTCTCAAGTTCCTCTTCATACTTGTCTAACGAATAGTCCTTTTGAATAGCACGCCATGAGAGTTTTGAAACTTCCTGAATAGCAAGCATATTAATTACATGCTTATCACAACGTTGCATCTTAGAAAAACTATGATATTCGTCACTAACATTCACCTGCAACATATAATAATCAATGTTCATGTGCAGATTCTCTTTAGAAGTCCCAAATAAGCTGCTGTACGCTCCATATTTCGCTCATCACGACTCGTATCAGCAGAACTTTCCATAAGAATTTGCCCTGTACGAAGGAGCAAATCGAGTTTTCTACGAAGGGTTTTCTTGGAACAATCCATCTGTTTTTCGTCCATACAAAACAATCTTTAAACTTTAAAACTTTTGCAAAGGTACAATTTATTATCCGTATAGGAAAATTACGCTGCTAAAAATCAAATCTTTAGCTTAATAATTATAGAACTTTGTTTTCAATGATAAAAGGCACATCCGACATTTTGAATAATACTACTATAGTTCTTTATAGTGTAAACCTCTGTGTAACTTTAGATTTATTTATCGTCAACAAGTTTCCTTATACTTAGTAAATCTGTGCATCATAACCGTCCGCACCATTGGTATTCACCATCCGCACCATTGGTGTTCACCGCCCGCACAATATGTGCTAACCCTCTGCACCAAATCATTTCACAAACAGTAAAATACGGATTATTAGAAGTTTGAGAAGGTATATATCAAAGAGTGGATGAATAAAAACAAACGAGTTCCTTTCTCTCTCCTTATTCTTCAATGCCCAAAGAATCTTCTATCAATGCTGCAACGATAACAATTTTCTCGTAGAAAACGAAGTGGACGAGAAGAAATCCGGACTATAAATTTTGAGTTTCTCGCATCTTCGTTAGGGAATCTCTTCAAAGCCGTTTTTCATCGAGGTATTAATACCGACAACATTCTGGTAATCAAAGCCTTTCTGTAGGATAAATCGATTTTAATCGAGTGTTGTAACTATGAACATAAAGCTTTTCACATAGCTATAAGGTGCAATAAAACGAAGAATCTTCAAAAATAAATTCTGATTTATTTGGATTTCTCAAGAATGTTATATACATTTGCCAACATGGAAATCATCCGCTTACAGTAGACGACAAAAGCATTTATTCTCGCATTGGTACGATACCAATAGCGAGCGCATGGTGAGAACAAGTGGCGATCATGAAGCCATCTATGTGAATTATCGTGCAAGTAGAGTACAATACTAAGCTTGCTTCAGTGATGACTATTAATGGCACAAAGGATTTAGGAAAATAGGAAAGGGCATCAAGTGAAAATGGAAAAGCAAGCTTTTTAATGATAAGCACAGTAATTTTGATGCAGCTTTTACTCTGAGCACTAAAGGATATTACAAATGCGATAGAAAAATCGAAAGAATCAAAACAAGAAGAATGAAAATATTTAGTTGTTATTTGCATGTTTGCCTGTTTTTTTATGACATCATGTATAATACAAACAGGTTGGGGTTATTTTGTAAAAGGGGAAATTCATAATTACCAAGTAATCAAATGTTCTCCTAATAGTTCTTTGTCCCTGAGCAACATAGAATCAGATAATAAATTATCTGATTCTATGAAAGTTTATTTTTGTGTATAAAACCCTGTCGGATGTAGATTCTTTTTATGTATACTAACTTTTGAATATCATTTTCTATTAACTGGAGATACGATTCCTTTCATTAGAATTAATTCGTTAAAAATTACTTGACCGCAAAGGAGCTATTCTTCCTACATATCTATATTATCAATACTCATATAGTGTTAAAAGGGGCAAATTGATAGCAATAGAACAAATTCCTTTCGATATACCTCCACCTCCAGGTACCAATGGACGTTATAAAGCAATCTCTATTGTTCTACACTCTGTAAGACCAAATTCTTCGACACCCTTTCTGAAAGTAGTTTGGGATATATCCATTGGTGATCAACAAATAGCTGATACGATTGAATATAGGTTTAAGAAATATTATGATACGTGCCATTTGGTGAGGTGTTCATAGAAGAACGCAACAATACTTGGAATAAGCACTAAAGGATATTACAAATGCGATAGAAAAATCGAAAGAATCAAAACAAGAAGAATGAAATATTTAGTTATTATTTGCATGTTTGCCTGTTTTTTTATGACATCATGTATGATACAAAACAGGTTGAGGGTTATTTTTGTAAAAGGGGAAAATAAATAATTACCAAGTAATCAAATGTTCTCCTAATAGTTCTTTGTCCCTTGAGTCAACATAGAGTCAGATAATAAATTATCTGACTCTATGAAAGTTTATTTTAGCTATCAAACCCTGTCGGATGTAGATTCTATTATGTATAATAATTTTGAATATCATTTTCAATTAACTGGAGATACGATTCCTGTCATTAGAATTAATTCGTTAAAATTACTTGACCGCAAAGGAGCTATTCTTCCTACATATCTATATTATCAATACTCATATAGTGTTATAAGGGGCAAATTGATAGCAATAGAACAAATTCCTTTCGATATACCTCCACCTCAAGGTACCAATGGACGTTATAAAGCAATCTCTATAGTTCTACACTCTGTAAGACCAAATTCTTCGACGCCCTATCTAAAAGTAATTTGGGATATATCCATTGGTGATCAACAAATAGCTGATACGATTGAATATAGGTTTAAGAAATATTATGATATGCGTCCAAAGATATTTTAAGATGAGAACACTTGTGTCCAATCATTGAATAAGGAATTTACCCACATCTCTGTATGATTGCAAGGTACACTTACTGATAATCAAACGCTTACATAAAGCTTCATTATCAAGCCAGCCCTCACTATCGAGCGGATTGCCGAAGAGTTGTTCGATACGATGAATAAAGTTTGCAGAACAAAACAATTTATTCAAAATATATTTTCCTGTCACTGATATCATCCAAAAAGAGTCTATAAATCATTGATTTGCAGCATCTTTATGTGAAATGTTAAAAGTGACAGCAAAATAAAATTAAAACAACAATGCTTATATCACTAACTTTAGTCTGCTTTATTACTCCGCATATCGGAAACCTTAATTTAACTGTATAATAGCTTTTCGAATATTCTCTTTTGCAATAGTAGGTTTCATTGCTTCTGTAAGCATCATATCCGTTGGTGTAATACATTGAACTTGTGAGAAGCCTGCTTTAAGTAAAGCTGCCACATCCTTTACCTTCCCAGCTATAAGCATAACAGGAACATTCTTGCGAAGACCATATTCTAAAACTTTTACTGGTATCTTTCCCATTAATGTCTGACTATCTGCACTACCCTCCCCTGTTATAATCAAATCTGCATCTTCTATAAGTGAACTAAAATTGATAGTTTCTAAAAGAACATCTGCACCAGACCTCATCTTGGCATTCATAAACTGTATAAAAGCATAACCCAATCCACCTGCAGCTCCAGCACCGTTATTCAAAGAACAATCAAAACCTAACTGAGCAGCAGCCATACGCGCAAAAGTAAGTGCTCGACGATCCAAACAAACTATCATTTCTGGTGTCGCTCCCTTCTGTGGACCAAACACTTCAGCTGCACCATGTTCGCCATACAGAGGATTATTTACATCTGAAACTAAGGTTATATCTAAATCTCGTAAAAATTTATCACGCCAGTTCTTACCAAAAATGTCTTTCAAAGCTGCCAACATACCAAGTCCGCAATCGCTTGTAGCCGACCCTCCAAGTCCGATAATAAACTTTCTATATCCTCTTTGAAGTGCGTCTGCAAAGAGTTCACCTAATCCATAAGTGGTTGCACGTAAAGGGTTCAATTCATGCGACTTGAGCAAGTTGATACCACATGACAAAGCTGATTCTATAATTACCGTATTATCTTCACGTACTGCATAGTTTGCTTGAATAGGTCGCATAAGCGCATCATGGCAATTGACAGCAACCTTCTCACAGTCGAATAAATGTAAAAAGACATTCAACATTCCATCTCCTCCATCCGTGACAGGAACCTTTACAACCTTAACTTCCTGCCAACGTTCGCGAAGACCATGTTCAGCAGCATCTTCTGCTTCAACAGAAGATAAACAACCTTTAAAACTATCAATTGCTAAAATAATATACTTCATATTGCTTGCAAAGTTATTAAGAATTCATGAATAATTTGGATTTTACATCTATTATATATATCTTTGCAAGATAAACTATAATTATATACCTTTATATGAAACAATTTTTCAAATTCGTTTTTGCTTCTTTCTTTGGAATGATGTTGTTTAGCATCGTTACGGGACTTTTTGCACTTTTTACTATTGTTGGTATGATTGCATCGCAGGATACAACCAAAGAACCTGAAGACAACTCAGTACTTGTATTGAATCTTTCTGGACAAATGGCAGAACGAAGTGAAAATAATTTCCTTAGTCAGTTGCAAGGCACTCAGATTAATAGTTTGGGTCTTGATAATATGCTTGAAGGTATCAGAAAAGCTAAAGACAACGATAAAATAAAGGGTATATACATCGAAGCAGGTGGCTTTGCCTCTGACTCATACGCTTCAATGCAGGCTTTACGTAAAGCACTCCTTGATTTCAAAAAAAGTAAGAAATGGATTATTACTTACGCAGATACTTACACACAGGGTACATACTATATTTCTTCTGTTGCTGACAAGGTCTATCTAAATCCACAAGGACAAATTGACTGGCACGGATTGGCTTCTGAACCTGTTTTCATTAAGGACCTCTTGGCGAAGTTCGGTGTAAAAATGCAGGTTGTAAAGGTTGGTGCTTATAAAAGTGCTACTGAAATGTTCACTGGTGAGAAGATGAGTGACGCTAATCGTGAGCAGACATCAGCCTACTTAAATAGTATCTGGGGGAATATTACAAAGGAAGTTGGCACAAGCAGAGGATTATCAGTAGAACAATTGAACGCATACGCTGACAGTATGATAACCTTTGCTGACCCACAAGAATATGTAAAACTGAAGCTCGTTGATGGCTTACTATATACAGACCAAATAAGGGGAATCGTAAAGAAAGCAGTTAGGACTTGAGGATGATAAAGACATCAATCAGGTTACAATTGCTGATATGCTGAATACTGAAGATAAGAATCAAGGCGATAAAGAAAATCAGGTTGCTGTCTACTATGCTTATGGTGATATTGTTGATGGTGTTGTAGGAGGTCTCTTCTCACAAGGTCATCAGATTGACGCACAAGTTGTTTGCAAAGATTTGGAAGAGTTAGCAAAAGATAAAGACGTTAAGGCTGTTGTCGTACGTGTCAACTCTGGCGGTGGCTCTGCTTATGCATCAGAGCAAATCTGGCATCAGATTATGGAACTGAAGAAGTTGAAGCCTGTCGTGGTTAGTATGGGTGGAATGGCTGCTTCAGGCGGCTATTATATGTCAGCTCCAGCCAACTGGATTGTTGCTGAGCCTACAACAATTACAGGCTCTATTGGTATCTTTGGAATGTTCCCTGATGTTAGCGGTCTACTAAGAGAAAAATTGGGTTTAAAGTTTGATGAGGTGAAAACCAACAAATATGCGGACTTCGGCACACGTGCTCGCCCATTCACAGAAGAAGAAATGTCATATCTTAGCCAATATGTAAACCGTGGCTATAAACTCTTCCGTCACCGTGTAGCAGAAGGACGTAAGATGACAGAAGAACAGGTTGAGAAGGTTGCACAGGGGCATGTGTTTACAGGGCAAGATGCTCAAAAGATAGGACTTGTTGATGAGCTTGGTGGATTAGATGTCGCTGTAGCAAAGGCTGCACAGCTTGCTAAGCTGCCAAATCATAGAACATCTGCTTATCCAAAGGAACCAAACGTCTTGGAACAAATGTTAGAGCAAACAAAGCCAAATAACTATTTAAGCCAGCAGTTGCGTGCAAGCTTAGGTGACTATTATGAGCCTTTTACACTCTTGAAGACTATCGACCAACAGAGTGCAATCCAGGCACGTCTGCCATTTTATCCTAACATCCATTAATCATATATGGAAGGAGACCACATTAAAATAAATAAATGGCTGTTGCCTTTCAGCTGGCTCTATGGGCTGGGAGTAAGATTGCGCAATGAGTTATTTGAACTGAATATTCTCAAATCCAGACAGTTTGATATTCCAGTCATATCTGTTGGTAACATTACTGTGGGTGGTTCAGGAAAAACTCCCCACGTAGAATATCTTATCCGATTGCTGAAGGATAAGATGAAGGTGGCTGTCCTCTCACGCGGCTATAAACGTAAAAGTCGTGGATATGTGTTGGCGAATGAAAACACTCCTATGCGTGAGATTGGTGACGAACCTTATCAAATGAAAACAAAATTCCCTGACATTCGTGTTGCTGTTGATAAGAAACGCTGTGAAGGAATAGATCGGCTAACATCTGATGAAGAAACAAAAGATACAGATGTTATTCTCTTAGATGATGCTTTTCAGCACCGATATGTGCATCCAGGTATCAACATTCTGTTAGTTGATTATCACCGACTTATCATCTATGACTAAACTTCTTCCTGCAGGAAGACTACGTGAGCCACTCTCTGGAAAGAATCGTGCAGATATTGTTATCATCACGAAGTGCCCAAAGAGTCTTAACCCAATAGACTATCGTGTGCTGAGTAAGGCAATGGAACTCTACCCTTTCCAGCAGCTTTATTTTACCACATTAGACTATTGTGACTTGGAACCTATCTTCAATAAAGGAAGAAATATACCACTCACAGAGATAAGAGGAAAAAACATCTTATTGCTTGCAGGCATCATGTCACCAAAGCAGTTGGAGTTAGATTTGAATTCCTTCACAGGTAACAATGCGCTGACAACGCTCTCCTTCCCCGACCATCATGCATTTACTACAAAGGATATTCATCGTATTAATGAAACCTTTGCTAAAATGCCTGATCCAAAATTGATTGTCACAACAGAGAAAGATAAGGCTCGACTTATCGATATAGACAAATTATCAGACGAAGTAAAAGAAAATATTTATGCGCTTCCTATTAAAGTGAGTTTTATGCTTGACAAGGAAGAGTCATTCAATCAAAAAATAATATCCTATGTACGAAAAAATTCAAGAAACAGCATCTTGGCTAAAAGAGAGGATAACCACAAGTCCAAAGACAGCCATCATTCTGGGCACAGGCCTCGGACAATTAGCTTCAGAGATAACTGATAGTTACGCGTTTTCTTATCAAGATATACCTAATTTCCCTGTTTCTACAGTAGAAGGACATGCAGGAAGTCTTATCTTTGGAAGACTTGGAGGTAAGGATATCATGGCTATGAAAGGTCGATTCCACTTCTATGAGGGATATGACATGAAGGATGTTACATTCCCAATTCGTGTAATGCACGAGTTAGGTATCGAAACATTGTTTGTTTCAAATGCTTCTGGAGGTATGAATCCATCATTCAAGATTGGTGACCTTATGATTATTACTGATCATATCAATATGTTCCCAGAACATCCGTTACGTGGTCGTAACTTCCCAACAGGTCCACGTTTCCCTGATATGCACGAGGCATACGATCATATGTTAGTAGAATTGGCTGACTCTATTGCTAAAGAAAAAAATATTGAGGTTCAACACGGAGTTTACATGGGTGTACAAGGTCCTACCTTTGAAACACCTGCAGAATATCGTATGTACCACAAGATGGGAGGTGATGCTGTTGGTATGAGTACCGTACCAGAGGTTATTGTCGCTCGCCATAGTGGTATTAAGGTATTTGGTATCAGTGTAATTACTGATCTTGGTGGCTTTGATGTTCCCGTAAAGGTTAGCCATGAAGAGGTTCAGGAGGCAGCTAATGCTGCACAGCCACGTATGACAGAGATTATGCGTGAGATGATTAAACGCTCATAAGCTATATACATACAACAAGTATACTAAGGCGTTCTTTATCCTATAAATCATAGATAAAGGACGTCTTAGACATTATATCACTAAGCTATAATAAAGTAAATGGAAATAAAAGACCTTGGTGAATTCGGCCTAATCAACCGTCTCACAAAAGATATTCAACCTGTTAACAGCTCTACGATTATGGGCGTAGGCGACGATGCTGCTGTTTTACGTTATTCAGACAAAGAAACGCTCATCTCATCACAGATGTTTATGGAGGGTGTACAGTTTGACTTGACTTACATAGACATGGAGCATCTTGCTTATAAGGTGGCTATGATTGCAATGAGTAACATCTTCGCAATGAATGGACAGCCACGTCAGCTTATTGTTTCATTAGGACTTGGCAAGCGATTCAAGGTTGAAGACCTTGATCAGTTCTATGCTGGACTAAATAAAGCTTGCGCTAAATGGAACGTAGACATTGTAGGAGGCGACACTACTTCTTCATATACTGGTCTTGCTATTAACCTCACTTGCATTGGTGAAGCTGCAAAAGATGATATCGTCTATCGTAGTGGAGCAAATGAAACTGATCTCATCTGCGTAACAGGTGACCTTGGCTCTGCATACATGGGTCTACAAATTCTCGAACGTGAAAAGACTGTTTATTACCAACAAGTGCAAGAGTATAATAATAAGGTAAAGGAAGCACAAAGCAATAAAGACGAGAAACGACTTGAAGCATTACGCCAGGAACGAGCAGCAATAGAGGATTTCCAACCAGACTTTGCAGGAAAAGAATACCTTATTGATCGTCAGTTGAAGCCAGAAGCACGTGGTGAGGTCCTCAATCAGCTTCGTGCAGCGGGAATACATCCAACTTCTATGATTGATATCTCTGATGGATTAGCAAGCGAATTGAAACATATTTGTGAGAAAAGTCAATGCGGATGTAGAATTTACGAAAAAAATATTCCTATCGATTATCAAACAGCAGCAACCTGCGAAGAGTTCAATATGAACCTTACAACAGCAGCTTTGAATGGCGGAGAAGACTATGAACTTCTCTTTACAGTTCCTATTGGTGATCATGAGAAGATTGATAAAATGGAGAATATCAGACAGATAGGTTATATTACAAAGGAAAGTTTGGGTTCATTTCTTATAGCCCGTGATGGTAATGAGTTTGAATTAAAAGCACAAGGTTGGCCTATAAACGAGAAATAGCTTATCTGTTAAAGGATGTAAATATAAACGTTTTTTTTTTGAAAAGTTTGGAGGAATAAAATAAAAGTACTACCTTTGCATCGCAATTGAGAAAACAAGCATACAAGCTCAAAAACATTGCAAATAATGATGGTGCCATAGCTCAGTTGGTAGAGCAAAGGACTGAAAATCCTTGTGTCCCCGGTTCGATTCCTGGTGGTACCACTCCTCCTTTCATCAGGGCGGTTCTCGCAAGAGGCCGCTCTTTTTTATTCTCCTTTTCCAGTTTAACGCCACCCTATTAAAAGGGGTCAGTAGATATTCAGTAGGATACGCATATAGTTTAGCAAGGGCTCAGTAGAAAAGCTTCTTATAACTCTACTAATCTTCAAATATTGCTGTCGGTAAAACTCAAAAGAGCATAAATATCCTCCCCGAAGCCCTGTAAAATTGGACTTCGGGGGTTATTTTTTCAAAAGTAAGCCCCCCTAATCGAAAAGACTTGGTTCTGGTGGTGCTTTTTGCATCTCCTTTGCAAGAAAATTATTCCAGGTTTTTTCGGGGTTTTCCATGAATGCGATAAAATCGACGTAGTACATAAGCATAAGTCGTACCATGGTAACAACTTGTGAGAATGCACAGTGTCGCTTGATGCTTCTCGACAGAACTGTTATCAGCAGATTGGCTATCAGAACCACCCATGTCTGTATTTGTACGGCGTTGACGCTGTCTCCATAGAAGAAATGAAGCGGGAAATTCTGTTTGAGCTGTTTGTACAACGACTCGATAGCCCTCTTAGGCGGTAGATTTCAGCAACGTCCTCAACCGTAAAGTCATAGTTGTTGGTCAATAGTACAACCGGTTTCTTGTTCTCATAAAATATCTCCACCCTTCGTGCCTCATGGATGAGTTCCCCTCTTGTAAAACGCACTTTCTGATCAATGTGTGTTACCAATCCCTCTGTATTGACGTACGTTACAGATTCAAGCACCTCATACTTAAGGTTTTTCTTCATTTTAGTCACGTAGCAAACGCCTTCTTCTGTAAGACGTTGGAATTGTGCTATGTCGACATAACCACGATCCATTGCCAAAGTGGAGTCTTTTGCGATGCACCTCTTTCAGCAGGTAATGGTCGTGTTTTAGCGGCGGATGTGAGCTGCACTACCATTGGTACACCGACATGATACTTCATTACCGTATGCACTTTCATACCGCCTTTCTTCTTGCCTGATTTCGGATGCCGACCGACACCTTTGAGTATGTTGTCGAAGAGCGTTATTGTGGTGGAATCCATCATGTAGAGTAGCTTCTCCAGTCTTTAGGCTCATGCGACTGTCCCTTGTAGCACTTGGATGAGGGCTGTCCACTAAAAACTTGGAATACCTTTCAATAGATACGCATAAACACTTGCAAAGAACTCCTGAGGACGACGTATATTGGCCTCTGCAAGCGTACTGCGACGAACCAGATAGTTCATTCCGAGATGTCCGAGTTTGTGAGCCTCCGCCTTCATGCCTCATCTCAAGTTCGCGCAGAGAATCAAAGTGTTTGAGGATGCTGAACAACATTACGACAAGATGTTGGTAGTTGTCAAAACGCTTCACATAAGCCTCACTCCTTTCGTTTCTGCGGCTTATTTGAAGAATTTTATCCTTGTCGAGTAACTTTAACACTTTGACTATAGACCGCTGTCCGTAAATGACTATCTTTGCTCATGGTTATATTTTTATTTAGCAAAAACAAAGATAACCAAAAGGGCTGATACCTCCTGAGAAGTGTCAGCCCCTAATTTATTTTGCTTTGCAAAAAGTTTTACCGGACAGCAATAATCTTCA
>BNJS01000352.1_pt1 | contig 133849 bp, 208 predicted proteins | sample 8540461 | NCBI WGS metagenome assembly BNJS01 (sample SAMD00202454, study PRJDB9452) | human saliva metagenome | isolation source: human saliva | place: Japan
ACGAAACTCGCGCTAAAATTGAAAAATTAATGGATGCGCTTGATGATGTAGATGATGTAGTGAATGTTCACACAAACGCTAAAATAGGCTAAATGTTAAAAAAAGCTTTCGAAAAATTTCGAGAGCTTTTAATTTTTAAAAATCATTTGACATTACTATAGTTATTTGTTATAATATTAAATGTCTAAGCGATACTGGTAGGCGTTTAGGCGTAGTTTTTTTCTAATATTGTTGTAAAAATAAAAATTAGAAAAATTACATTTTTTACCAGAGTTCTTTTTGAATTTTTTTATGGAAAGTTGGTACTGTTATGGCTAAAGGAAACAATGGCAATAATGGCGGAAACCCTACTCAAGGTTCTGGTTTTGGAACTAATGGTGGTGGTCGTCGTAATTAGAATAAGTTTAGCTGCTTTATAAGTACAGTATGAAAGTTGAAATTCTTTTCCGTATTTGGGAGCGAAAGCCCCTATTTTTTTATAGGTAAAAACATGTTTAATTTAATTTTTTTAATTCAGATATAAGTAATTCACTAAAAACTAAAATTTATAATTATTTTTGAAAAATATAATAATGCTTTTTGAAATATTTTCCAAAAAATGAGTGATGTTGATATTTATTTTTTTCACACGCTCAAAAAGGCTAACCCAGAAATAAGTAAAAATCAAAAAAAGTTTGAGGGTGTTGCACATCTTAAAGATAATTTTATGGAGTTTGTAATTTTCGAAGATGATTTTTTTCTGAAGCAGACTTTGTTCAAAAATATTTTTCACGAATTAAATCATGTATTTCGAGGTTTTTATGAACGTAATTTTTTTGGTTAATGGTGGATATTGTCACTGAAGGTTTGGCGGTAAGTTTTGAGAAACAAGTTAGAAATGAAACTGACATTTTCTGGAAAGACAAGCTGTTTTTACTATTTCGAAAACGAAAAGGTAATGATTTTTAAAGCGTCTTACTGAAGCGATTAATATTTGTGAAAATAAAAAGATTATAATTATAATGCATGGCTGTATAACTTTAATGGTGAAAATCCTGATTTTTCCGCACAACTTGGGTTATAAAATTGGTGATTTTTTTGGTTGGTGAATATTGTAAATCTCATAAAATTAAACCGATTGAAGCCGTGCGAATTCCAACAATGGAATTTATTAAATTTGCCAAAAAGGAGATTCTAAAATGCGAAAAAAATAATTTTGGGAAATTTCAAAAATAATAAAAGTTTTTCCGTAAGAAATTGCACTCAAGCTATAAGCAAGCGATGCGAATTTTTGCGGCCACAATTTGAGTGAAAATAAAGGTTACGATTTGGTTTTTTTGTCGAAAAAAATTTGGACTTATTCTGATGATGGCATTGATTTTTTTATAGAAGGCAAAATTATGCTGCTTTTTGAAATTTGTGAGGTTTTTAGAGATATCCGCAATATCGATATTCGAAACGTGATAATTCTAGCTGTTACGAGTGAAAATTTGCGAAAAATTAAATTTTTAAAAACGAATTTTTAATGGATATTTTTTTGCAGTTGGCGGAGGATTTTTATTTGGCTGGAATTTCGAAAAATATTAAACTTTCACCAGAGATTAAAAAAAGATTTCTTAGAATTTTCTAAAAAAATGCTGAAAATTATGATTTTGATAAATATATGAATAGTAAAAAAATAAACTTGAGCAGGATTTTCTTGGATTTTTGCAGCTGAAATTATTTCGAAAAATTGTTAAAAAAACCGAAAATTAAATGAAATTTCTGAGCAAGAAATTTTTGACGAAATACAGAAAAATATAGTATAATTTAAAAATGAATAATCTTGAATTTCTTGTAAAAACTATCAAACGCCACCTGAAGCTATTACTTTAGTTGAAAATTCTCGCATTTTTACTGCTTGCGGGAATTTCTGGCGCGGGAAAAGATACAACCAAAAAAATATCTTTTAAAAAAATCCAGAATATCGTGATATTGTCAGCCATACAACGCGCCAGCCTCGTGAAAATAATGGTAAAATTGAACAAAATGGTGTTGACTACAATTTTATTTCGATTGAAAAAGCTGAAGAAATGCTTAAAAATCGCGAATTTATTGAGGCGAAATTTGTTCACGGCAGGATTTATGGTACAAGTGTTGCAGAGATTGAAAAAGCCAACCAAAACGGGCAGATTTCCGTAACAGATATTGATATTCAAGGAATTGCAGAATATAAAAAAATGAGCGAGCGAGTGGTAGCGGTTTTTATTTTACCGCCAGATTTCGAAACTTGGCGAGCACGTTTTGCAAACCGATATTCAAGCGCAGAAGAATTTGAAAAAGATTTCGAAAAACGTTTGCCGGAAGCAATTTCTTCATTAGAGCAGGCTCTTGAAGTGCCATATTTTCACTTTATTTTTAAATGATGACTTTTCGAAATACGGCGCGAATTATTAACCAAATTATGCACCAAGATGTTGAATTTAACTATAAAGATATTGAAGTGCGTAAAAAGCGAGCAAGAAAAACTTTTGGAAGATATTAAAGCTAAAATTCTTAGAATTATCAAAAGTAGACTAAAAAGAAAAATCCTGTATTTTTTTACGGACTCAGAAGAATTATAGCCTGTAGAATATCACTTTATCTATTTTTTTGAGTTTATTAATATTCTATAACTGTATGTAAAAAAATAAAAAGTCAAATATTTTTAGAGCTATTTCGGAAACATGATACTAAAAAATATAGAATTAGCACTCTATTGACCTAAGTGCTAATTTGTGCTAAACTTAAAATATGAATATTACACCACGACAAACGCAAATTTTGGTAGCAATTATTGAGCAATATGCCGAAGTCGCCAGCCCGGTTGGTAGTGTTACTTTGGCGAAGCTTTTTAATGTTTCAAGTGCGACAATTCGTTCTGAAATGGCAAAACTTGAAGATCTTGGTTTAATTACACAACCACACACTTCTGCCGGGCGAATTCCAACTGATAAAGGTTATCGTTTCTATGTAAACCGTTTAACTGCTCAAAGCGAGGGCGAAGATGAACAAATTTTACTAAACGCTAATAATTCGAAAGATAGCTTACGCGGATTTCGAGCGATTTCTTCACGAGTTTTCAGCTCAGAATGACCGCGCCGACCATGCAATTCGTTCAGCTGTAGATTCTTTAGTTGAACTTACTGGTAATCTTGGTCTTGCTACAATTGGTGATCAACTTTACATTAATGGAATTTATAATCTTTTTCTCAGCCTGAATTTGAAAGTGGTGAAGCGGTCCAATCTGTTGCACAGCTTGATAATCTTGAACCATGGCTTCGTGAAGTTACCCCAAATGAACCGCTCAATGTTTATATTGGCAGCGAGAATCCAATTGGTAAAAGTTCTGGTGCGAGTTTGATTATTTCAAAATTGAAAGCCCATTTTCTGAAAAATTCTTACATTGGTGTGCTTGGACCAACTCGTCAAAATTACGGAAAAGTGGTACGATTGGTTCAAAAGACAGGTGAATTTTTAGAAGAGATATTAGTAGTTTAAGGAGGAAAAAGATGGAAGAAAATAATGTATTGAAAAAAATCAAGATAGTGTAAAAGATAAGAAGCAATCAGGATTTTTTTAAAAAAAGATTCAAAGTGCGAAAAAGCTTCAAGCAGAGAACTCAGAACTAAAAAAATGATTTGCAGCGCACGCGTGCTGATTTTTTGAAAAATTATCGCAAAAACGTTGAGAGTCGAATTTCGAATGCGCAAAATTTGGGCGAGAAAAAGGCAATTTTGGCATTGATTCCGATAATTGATGATATTGAGCGCGCAATTTTACATTTACCAACAGAATTGACAGAAAATTCTTGGGCGCAAAATGTTGTAAAAATGAGCAAAAATTTGGAAAAAAATCTTTCAAAACTTGGAGTTGAAAAGATTAATTCTTCGAACGGCGCTATTTTTAATCCAGAACTCCATGAAGCGATTCAGTTCGACGAAGAATCGGAAGGTGAAGAAGAAGTTATTGTTGAAGAGCTTCAAGCAGGTTATACTTTAAAGGGTGAAGTTTTACGAGCAGCAATGGTAAAAGTTGGGCGAAAGTAGTTTTATTTGTTGACATATTCTTGGCAATATGATATTATTATAAGCGTTGATCCGTTTCACCTTATTCTAGAAGGTTGTGACTCGCGGGTTAGCCTAATAATAAATAGAAATTAGAGTCAGTAGTATTTGTTAGCGAGGATACCTCCTCTTGTGAAATAGAACCGTCTAGTATTAGGCGGTTTTTAATTTTAAAAAACTTTAAAATTAAGCATAAATATGATAAAATATAATGTATGAATAGTGGGCAAAATCTTGAAAATATTAAAAAGTTTATTCGTGCGGCGAATCATTTAACGGTTTCGCAAAATTTTTTGCAAGACAATTTTTTTATTAGAGCGAGAGCTGAAATTTAATGACATCAAACCACGCCTTCTTGGTCACTGGGGAAGTTGCCCTGGTGTAAATCATGTTTACGCTCATCTTTTAAATATTCAAAAACAGCTTGATTTTGCTAAAAGCGGCTTGAAGACAGCATTTATGCTTGGGCCTGGCCATGCTTTTCCAGCACTTCAAGCAAATCTTTTTATTGAAGAAACTCTTTTCTAAGATCGATAAAAATGCAGTTCGAAATTTACAAGGCATTGCTTATATTTCGAAAAAAACTTTTTCTTGGCCAGGTGGTTTTCCGTCGCACGCAAGCCCTTTTACTCCAGGTGTAATTCTTGAAGGCGGTGAGCTTGGCTATTCGCTCTCGACTGCTTTCGGAGCAGTCTTGGATAACCCTGAATCTTGTAATGACCACTTTAATTGGTGATGGCGAGGCTGAAACTGGCCCAATTGCTGCAGCTTGGCATTTAAATAAATTAATAAATCCAGTTGAAAATGGAGTAGTTTTGCCTATTTTGCATTTGAATGGTTATAAAATTTCTGGTCCGACAATCTTTGGCTCGATGAGTGACTTTGAATTGATTCAATTTCTTCACGGAGCGGGCTGGGAACCAACAATTGTTGATGAATATTCTGCCGAAGATTTCGATTTTTGAACTTTCGAAAGTTTTTCGAGTGCTTTTCGAGATATTTCACGAATAAAATTTGGCCGAAAAAAATGGTTTTGTGCGGCTGCCGATGATTATTATGCGAAGCAAAAAGGGAAGCTCCGGTGTTGTTGAAAATAATGGTGAAAAAATCGAAGGAAATTCGCTTGCTCATCAAGTTCCGCTTTTAAATGCCAAGAGCGATGAAAAAGAGCTTAAAAAACTTGAAGAATGGTTGAAATCTTATAAATTCGAAGAGCTTTTTGATTTTGAAAAAAAGGTGAATTTAAGCCTTGGCTTGATGATTTTTTACCGGAAAAAAATCAAGCAGAATTGGGCAAAATCGTTTTGTTGATGCAAATTTGAATTTTGCAGAATTAAGATTGCCAGAAATTCGTGAAAGAATAAGTGAAAAAAATCACTCGCAATGAATGCAGTTGGCGATTTTTTTGAAAGAAGTTTTTCGAAAAAATCCAGAGAACTTCCACTTCTTTAGTCCTGATGAAACTTATTCAAATAAATTAGATGCTATTTTTTAAAGTAACTTCACGTTCTTGGCAGCGAGAAATTAAACCGTGGGAAAAAGATTTGGCGAAAAAAACGGTCGCGTGACGGAAATTTTGAGTGAGCATTCCTTACAGGGGCTTTTTGCAGGGGCTATATTTTAACAGGGCGACACGGAGTTTTAACTTCTTATGAAGCCTTTGCACCGATTATTTCTTCAATGATGGATCAATACGCGAAGTTCTTAGCTCAATCTAAAGAAGTAAAATGGCGAGGTGATCTAGCAAGTTTGAACTATATTTTAACTTCAACTGGTTGGCGGCAAGACCACAATGGATTTTCGCACCAAAATCCAAGTTTTATCGATGAAGTTTTTACGCCGTGAAAATAGAATTGGGCAGATTTTTGCCGGCAGACGATAATTCAGCAGTTGTAGCGATTTCGAAAATGCTAAAATCTCGAAACAATATTAATGTTTTTAGTTGCGGGAAAAAAACGCCTGAACCAAGATATTTTTTTCTCTTGAAAGTGCACAAAAACATCTTGAAAATGGCGGAATATTTGTTTTTGATTCTTGGAAGAATCAGGAAATTACAGATTGGAATTTAGTTACAGAAGATGATGAGCCAGATTTAATTTTTGGCGGCAAGCGGTGATTATATTTTTAAGGAAACAGTTGCGGCACTCCAAGTTTTACTTTCATGATGTACCGCAAGTTAAAAATTCGCTTGGTTTATGTTCAAGCACTTTGCGGAAAAGGAATTGGAACTTTTGAAAATACACTTTCGAAAAAGCAATTTTGTGAAGATTTTTACCAAAAGATAAGCCGGTTATATTTGCTTTTCATGGATACGCTAAAAACTCTCAAATCGATTTTATTTGATTATGAAAATCCAGCACGTATTCAAATTAACGGATATGAAGAAAAAGGTTCAACAACAACACCTTTTGATATGCTCGCGAGAAATAGGGTATCGCGATATGATATTGTAATGAGAGCCTTAAATTCGGTCGATAAAGGCGACGAAGCTTTTAAAAAACTTGTAAGAGAATATCAAAAACGCAAAGATGATGCTTTTAAACTTTGCGCGAGAAAAACTCGGTAGATACATCAGAGATTGAGAATTGGAATTACTTGAAGTTTAATTAAATTTTTAAACCCACGATTGTGGGTTTTATTTTTAAATAGTTTACGATATAATGTTTACCAATATGAATAAGAAGCTAAAAACAGCAGACACTTTAGAAAATAGACGTCGTAGGTTGGGACAATTTTTCCCCCCCCCATTAGTAGAGAAATGTTTAAATCTTATACAGAATAAAGGTAGACTATTAGAGCCATCTTGTGGTGATGGAGCTTTTTAGGTGTATATAAAAAGGGGATATTTTTTTATTGAAATAGATAAAAATGTAGTTTTTTGATAAAAGAATAAAAGTGATGAATTTTTGATCTACCTGTGACCGAAAAAAATTTAGTACGATAATAGGTAATCCACCTTATGTTGACAATTCTTTATTTGAAGTTAATTTTTAAAACTAGCATAAAAGTAAAAGCAAATCTCTATATTTATTTTTATAGAAAAATGTTTGCATCACTTAGAAGAGAACGGTGAGTTGATTTTTATAGTTCCTAGAGATTTTTATTAAATTAACTTCAGCTAGATATATAAACAAGTTGTTATTCGATAATGGAACTATAACTCATTTTTTTATGACTACGGTGATGAAAAGTTTTTCAAAAATGCATCCCCTAATATCTGCATTTTTAGATATCAAAAAGTCTAATTTTTTTCAAGAAAAAAACATTAACTTTCAATGGTGAATTTAAGTTTACAGAAAATGACGGAATAATATCTTTTACTAAAGGTGATTTTTGCAAAAGATTGGGTGATATTTTCGATGTAAAGGTGGGAGCTGTTGCTGGTAATGATAGCCTTTTTCGAAAAATGATGATGGTGTTGAAATGGTGTTTTCTAAAAACTATAAAAACCGGAAAGACTAAAAAGTTATATTTAACACTCCTCACCCGTCACTTATACCATATAGAGATAAGCTATTAAGTAGAAAAATTAAAAATTTACAAATGAAAATTGGTGGTCTTGGGGTAGGGTTGTTAACTTTAGAGAAGATGAAAAATAGAATATATGTTAATGTAAGAACTCGGAATAAAAAAACCTTTTTTTATACATGCATGTAAAAATGGGATGGCTCCGTACTCGCTCTTTTTCCTAAAGATAAAAAAATATGGATATAGTGGAAGCTTTTAGATAAACTTAATTCTATAGATTGGGAATCTGCAGGTTTTTATGACAGGTGGTAGATATATATTTGGTGTTAAATCTCTTATGGAGGCTCAAGTAGAATGGAAAGATTAGCGGAAATAATAGAATTTATAAAAATAGTCATTTAGAGTTAGCTAATAATAATGATGACGGTAGAATAAATTCAGTTTTAAACGAGGAGCAGATTACAGATATTATAATTCCAAAAATTTAGCTATATTGAAAAAAACCTCCCATTAGAAAAATGGTACGATATAGCCATAAAAGGAAACATTGAAGAGACTATCTATGTAAATATAAAGGTTTCGATTTTTTTCTAATGGAGCAAGTGATAATATATCGTCTAAGCTTGGCATGGGGTATGCTTTAACCGGGATTATAGACTTACCGACAAGCTGGAAAGCTTTTTAATAAATTAGTTGCAGAAAATATACGGATTGGTTATGATTATTATTTCATAATAATTGATAAGAATAATATAAATAATTCATACTGGACTTCATTGAAAAGAATAGATAAATTAGTGTCTAATGGTAATAATTTACCATTTCAGTGCAATTGGTCTAAAAATAGGATTTTTTTCTAATAGAACGGAGACAGAAGCTATGGAATATATATTAAAAAAACTTATATTAATAGCTGAGATAAGAAAAACTGACGGATATCCACACGAACTTAAGAGAATGCTTGATAGTGGAGATATAATAGTTTAGATAATTTAACAGTATTTTTTTGACCTAACGTAATAAGAAAGGTAGGCTAAAAAGAAATAAATCCTTAATTCAATCTATTTCCAACTAAAAATGAATCTATTTTCGGAAAAAAATTTTTCAATAGATTCATAAATACTTTTCAATCTATTTAAAAAGGAGAATGATTATGGCTATAAAATATAAAGCGGTTCAACGTCCAAATCCGTTAAAGAAAGAAGAAGCAAAATAAGTTTTTACCCAACAGCAATTTCTAATGGCAAGGTTGAATTAAAGGAAATGTCAAAACGAATTTCTGCCAAAAGCACCACTGTTAGTGATATTGATACATATGCTGTTTTAATGGCTTTTAACGCAAGAAATTTCGAATGCGATTCAGAATGGCGAAACGGTGCATTTGGGTGATTTGGGATATTTTCATATTACTCTTTCTGGAAAGGGTGCGAAAGATGCTAAAAAGCGTAACAAGCGCAGATATTAAAGAAGCACGATTGCGATTTGTAGCAGGAAATGAGATTGAAAACAGTTTAAGAAGTGCTAAATTTGAGAAGATTTAGGTTCTTGAGATCATATTAAAACAGCTCGGTGGGGCTGTTTTTAATTTATATCAAGACATTTTAAAGATTGTAAATAATACATCATTAGCACTCTTGACTTATGAGTGCTAAAAAGCGTATAATCAAAATATAAGCGTGAAACGAATTGCGAGGCGCGCTTTGTAGAATAGTTAATAACTTTCGAGAAACTTTCTGAAAAAAATCCGAATGGGCTAAGAGATTCGAAATTAACTAGGAAAGCTATCGAACGGATAAATTTAATAAAGAAAGAAGGAGAAAATGGGAAAAAAATTATTGGAATTGACCTTGGTACAACTAACAGTGCTTTTTGCATATATGGTTGCAGGAAAACCTGAGGTTATCACAAATGCAGAAGGAAATCGAACTACACCATCAGTTGTGGCAATCAATAAAAAGGCGATCGCTTGGTTGGGCAAGTTGCACAACGCCAACGTGTAACGAATCCGAAAAATACAATTTACGGCGTAAAGCGTTTGATTGGCCGAAAATATTCTGATGATGAGATCCAAAAAGATCTTGGAATCATGCCTTATGAGATTGTGAAAAAGGTAGTGGCGTGGCTGTAAAAATGGGTGACAAAGAATATACGCCAGAAGAAGTTTCAGCGATGATTCTTTCGAAAATTAAAGCAGATGCTGAAGCTTTCTTGGGTGAAAAAGTTACTGAAGCTGTGATTACCGTTCCAGCTTACTTTGATGATAGTCAACGCCAAGCAACTAAAGATGCTGGTAAAATTGCTGGTCTTGAAGTAAAACGAATTATTAACGAGCCAACTGCAGCCGCACTTGCTTATGGCTTGGATGGCAAAAAAGATGAAAAAATTGCTGTTTTCGACCTTGGTGGTGGAACATTCGACGTTTCAGTTCTTGATATTGCTGATGGCGTGTTTGAAGTTCTTTCAACGAACGGTGATACACACCTTGGTGGTGAAGACTTCGACAACCGCATTGTGAACCACTTTTTGGACGAATTTAAGAAAGAAGAAGGAATCGATCTTAAAAATGATTCTGCTGCAATGCAGCGCTTGAAGGACGAAGCTGAAAAAGCTAAGAAAGAGCTTTCTTCAACAACATCTTACGAAGTGAACTTACCGTTCTTGACAGCTGATGAAGATGGTCCAAAACACTTCGAGTACACTCTAACTCGAGCAAAACTTGAAGAATTAGTTGCTGATTTAATCGATCGATTAGCTGATCCTGTCGAGAAAGCTTTGAGTGATGCTAACTTAAAAGCTAGTGATATTGCTGAAGTTGTGATGGTTGGTGGTATGACCCGAATGCCAGCTGTGGTTGAAAAAGTTGAAAAAATCTTTGGTAAAAACCAACTCAAGGTGTTAACCCTGACGAGGTTGTAGCTGTTGGTGCTGCAATTCAAGGTGGTGTTTTGGCTGGAGATGTTAAAGATGTGCTACTTCTTGATGTTACACCTTTGACACTTGGAATCGAAACTGCTGGTGGTGTTCGAACTCCAATGATTGATCGAAACACGACTGTGCCAACTTCGAAATCACAAGTTTTTTCAACTTATGCTGATAATCAGCCGCAAGTTGAGATTCATGTGCTTCAAGGTGAGCGTGAAATGGCTGCCGACAATAAATCTCTTGGAATGTTTGTACTTTCAGGAATTGCACCAGCGCCACGAGGAGTTCCACAAATTGAAGTTACTTTCAATATTGATGCAAACGGAATTTTGACGGTTACTGCTAAAGATAAAGGAACCGGTAAAGAGAATAATATCACAATTCAAAACTCAGGAAATATGAGTAAAGAAGATATTGAAAAGGCTCAAAAAGAAGCTGAACTTCACGCTGATGAAGATAAAAAGAAGCGCGAATTGATTGATGCTAAAAATCAGCTCGAAAAATGCTATTTACCAAGCAGAAAAAAATGCCAAGCGAATTCAAAGATAAGATTTCGAAAGAAGATGAAGAAGCAATTTCGAAAGCTGTTGAAGAGGCTAAAAAACATCAAAATGCTGAGAGTAAAGATGAGCTTGAGAAAGCTGCTAAAGATCTTCAAGATGCAATTATGCCAATTGGTGCAAAATTGTATCAAGCTCAAAGTGCAGATAATACAAGTGAAGATGGCGATAAAGCTAAAACTTCTCACAAAAAGATAATGACGAGCCAGTTGAGGGCGAAGTTATTGATAAGAAATAATTCGAAAATCCACCTTTCGAAAAGTAAAAATGCTCAGGTTAAACTGGGCATTTTTTTGCATATTGATTTTTAATTTTATTTAGTATAATCGGTTTTTCGCTCACCCAATGCTTGCATTTTTTTAGAAAAAAAGGTATTCTATGGTTAAAAAGATATTTATTGCTGGGGTGGTTATTTTACTTTTGTTTTTTTACTATACTACTAAAGCTGATACTCGTGATATTATTTTCCATCTTAATGATAGCTTGGCTGATAATACATTTTTCATTGGTTGAATCTTTTTGATATAGTCCCTTCTTATAATATCCCTCAGCAATGGAGGGGGTTTCGACAAGGGGTGAAGGGCTAAATAGCTTTTTATAAGGGTGAGCTATTTAAATGAGGATATTTATATGAAGTTTATTGATAAAAATGACAAAAAAACTCATTACTATTATTTTTGACAGTAATTATATTTGGGTGGTTAGCTTATTTAACTTTTTGAAATTAATCGGATTGACAATAATTTAAACGGCTATATTGAGAGTGTAATCAAAGAAAATTCTAAGAAAAAAATCGGAATAATTTTTTTGATGAAAAAGCTGGTTTGGTGATATAATATAGTCTATGGAAAATTTTAATCAAAATAATCAAAAATGAAAAACAAAGAAATTGGCTGGGAAATTACAGTGGAGGACCGACGGGCAGTGATTGAGGCGCAAATTCAAATGCTTGAAGAGCAGAGACTAGATCTTGAAAAACAAATGCGCGAGGAGCTTCAATATATGCGCAATGCTAATAGAGATGAAATGGATAATCAGGATATTTACGAATCAATGAGTGGCATTTTTTTGAAGATAAAATGCGTGCATACGATTCAAAAATTTTATGAAATTGACGTTCAGATTGACGGGCTGGAATTTAAGCTAAAAAAATATTGAAAATAATAATTAGCACTCTTGCACTTCAAGTGCTAATTTGCTATAATATATTATATGAGCAAAACAGATTATTATGATATTTTTAGGTGTAAAGAAAGACGCCAGTGCTGATGAAATTAAAAAAAGGCTTTTTCGAAAAAAAGCGGTTGAGCTTCATCCAGATAAAAGGGGGAGATGAAAAAGGCTTTCAAAGAGGTTAATGAAGCCTATGAAGTTTTAAAAAGATAAAGAAAAAGCGACAACGCTATGATCAGTTTGGTCACGCAGGTGTTGGTGGAAACTCTGGTGGGTTTTCTGGTGGAAATCCTTTTGAAGGTTTTTAGCGGATTTTCGGGCCAGAATGTTAATTTTGATTTTGGCGGTGGATTCGGTGATATTTTTGACGGAATTTTTGGCGGTGGATTTTCGAATGGCCGCGGTTCGAAAAATAAAAAAAGGCCGCGATATTGAAGTAGATTTAACTTTGAATTTTTAAAGAGGCAGTTTTTGGGACTGAAACTGAAATTTCATTAAATCTAGATGATGAGTGCGAGCATTGTGATGGTTCAGGTGCAGAGCCTGGTCACGGAATGCAAAAATGTCCAGATTGTAATGGAAGCGGTCAGCAAACTCGCGCCACTCAAACTCTTTTTGGTCCAATTCAACAAACTGTAACTTGCCCAACTTGTGATGGTCGTGGTGAGATTCCAAAGCAAAATTGTTCAATTTGCCGTGGTGCTGGAATCTTGCGTAAAAAGCAAACGATAAAGCTTAAAAATTCCAGCAGGAATTGACGATGGTGCAACAATTCGACTTTCTGGTCGCGGTGAAGCAATTAAAGGTGGTGAAAAAAAGGCGATTTATATGTAAACATCTATGTTAAGGCTGATAAAAAAATTTACGCGTGAAGGTGACTTAATTTTAAGCGAAGAGAGAATTTCAATGATTGACGCTGCACTTGGTGCTGAAATTGAGGTTGAAACGATTGATGGAATGCTAACGATGAAGATTCCAGCCGGAACACAAAAGCCATACTGATTTTTAAGCTTTCAGGCCACGGTGTACCCAACCTTCGAACTGAAAGAAGAGGTGCTCAAATTGTGACGATTATTGTTGAAACTCCTACAAAGCTTTCGAAAAAACAAAAAGAACTTTTGGCAGAATTTAAGAAATCTAAAAAATCATTATTTTAAGTAGTTAGCCGAGTTATTTAATAGCTCGGCTATTTTATGAGGTAATATATTAGCACAATCATTCTATTTTTATACAATAATTTGAGCATCCTCAGAGCTTATGCTATAATATTGCTATGACAGCAATTATTTTTTTATTGTAATTCTTTCAATTTTCCTAACGCTCTCTCGGCGTAAAATGGGCTATTTTTAATCTTATTATCCTCGCGGAATTGTTTTGAATAGATATTGGAATAAAGATATTACTATTTTTTAACAACTTCAAATTTAGTAATTCCAGAATCAACTTTGAGCGGAATTGTTGGTTTGTTTTTAATTTTAGCACCAGCTTTGGTAATTTTTAGCAAAAATCCAAAACAAGAAAAAAATGGCTTTTTGGTATACTTTCTTCGATATTTTCAGCGATTTTTACATATTTAGTGTCACTTTCGTATTTCGAAAAAGTTTTTTTACCAGATTTACTTTTCGAAAAAGTATTTCGCAGCCGCTTGAAAAATGGGCTAGTTAGGGTCATTTTGACGGGAGTTATTTTTTTCTATTTTTAAATATAACCTCATTTAAATTTAAGAAAATTGAGAAAAACCCTTGACTTTTTAAAAAAATAATTGATATATACTTTAATATGTATTCAGTGAGTGGGTCTGTAGCTCAGCTGGTTAGAGCACCTGCCTTTTTAAGCAGGGTGTCATGGGTTCAAGCCCCATCAGACCCTCCAATATATTAGAAAAATTCACCAAAAGGTGTTTTTATTGCTAAAATATGATAAAATTATATATGTGAAGAAGCAATTGATAGAATTTATAAATCGGTGGTTTTTTAAATAGTTTCTTATTATGGATTTTTAATTTCTATTTTTTTGGAAATGTTAGCAACCACAGTGTGGGAACTTTCTTTCTTGCTGGTTTAATTTTTCAATTGTAAATAACACACTTAAAACTATTCTTACAATTTTATCACTTCCAATGATTATTTTTGACTTTTTGGTTTTTTTACACTGATAGTTAATGGTATGATTGTTTGGATTTCGATACTTTTTAGCACCAAATATTTCAATGGGATTTTGGAATTCTGTAATTGTAGGAGCGGCTATGAGCTTGCTAAATTATAGTTTGAGTCAATTTTTAAGAATTGAAGATGAAAAAGGAGATTTTTATAGTGAATATTGATATTATTTTACAGTTTTCAACTGTTATTTCTGGTGTTTTAATGATGATTTTAGTGCTTTTTACAACAACGAGGAGCAACTTTAGGGGCAGGGTTTGGGGCTTCTGGCGAGCTTTTATACTGAGCGACGCGGTGTTGAAAAAGAGTATTTTTTTCGGGCAACAGTTTTTCTTTGCATTTATTTTTTGTTGCATCAATTCTTACAACTTTGCTTTTGCCTAAATAAAAAAGGGAGTTTTTAATGGACTTTAAAAAAATAGCCCTAAAAAGGTTAGACGAGTTTCTGCTATTTCTCAAAAAAATAGAGATCAGGTATCAAAAAAATAAAAACAATTCAAACTTTTTAATAATAAGGTTACTTTTAGCTGAAAGAGCAGATCTAGTTGAAAAGGCTATAACTTCTCACACGAAAAATGTTTTTTTGGTCGTTTTGAGAATTTATCAAATGTTCGAAAAATTGTTATTTCTTGGATCTGTGTTGTATCTATTTTGATTTTTTTCTGTTGGTATTTTTTTCGCGGGTTAAGTGTCGAAAACTATAGTGAGAATGTTTTTTTATAGAGGAGGAACTTATTCAGAAGGAATTTTTGGGCGAAGTTAAAACCTTGAATCCTTTTATTTACCCTCGACTAATACTGAAAGATCTTTCGAACAGATTGCTTTTTTTCTCGTATTTATGATATTGATGAAACGGGAAATTTGAAGGGCGATTTAGCTGAAAGCGTTTCAACATCTGATAATTATAAAAACTTTAAAATTAAAATGCGGAACAATGCCGTTTGGTCTGATGGTCGAAAAATAACAGCTAATGATGTAATTTTCACTATAAAACTATTAAGGGAGCAATCAATTAATCCTTCTGGTTTTTTAAAGCCTGGAAAAACGTTGAGATTTCGAAAAAAATAGTGATTATGAATTTAGCGTTAAAGTGCCGTCAAGTTCTTCTTCTGTTTTGTATAGTTTTTAATTTTTTTCAATATTGCCAGAGCATATTTTTAAAAGATATTCAAATAGAGAAGATCCGCGAAAGCGCTTTTTTTCGAAGAACCCAATAACTTCTGGTGCATTTAATTTTTAAATCTGTTCAGAATGATGGTGATAAAACTACTATTTCATTAGTTAAAAACAAGCGATATTATAAGGGTGAGGCCTATATTGATAACTTTGACATTGTTGCCTTTAAAGATGAAGCTAAACTTAAAAATGCTTTGATCTCTGGTGAGATTGTTGCATCGCCAAGTCTTAAAATTAGTGAGTTTTCAGAATCTGAGCGGGATAAATTAAAATCTCGAGAAACTAATGTTAATCGTGGAATTTATGCTTTTTGAATAATTCTGATTCAGTTTTTGAAAGATTTAAAGGTTCGAAAAAGCTATTCAAACTGGGGTTGATATTCCGAAAGTTCGAAAAAGAAATGGAATTTGTTGATAAACTTGATTTTCCAACTTTGAATCAGTTTTTGAATACTAAAGATTTGAGCATTCCTAAATATGATTTCGATCAAGCGCAAAAAATATTAGATGAAGCTGGTTGGAAGAAAAACTCTAACGGTATTTTTAGAAAAAGATGGTAAGACAGCTATTTTAAATATTGCAACAACTAGTGTCTATAACTATAAGAAAGCTGCTGAAGAAATTGAGAGTCAGCTTAAAAAACTCGGATTTGATGCAAAATTAACGGTAATTGATAAAGATGATAAAACCGGAGCTTTCGTTCAATCAATACTCCAGCCAAGAAACTATAGTATTTTTGGTTTATGAGATTGATCTTGGCGCCGATCCTGATATATACGCTTTTTGGCATTCTTCACAATCTGGGCAAAAGGGGTTGAACTTCTCAAATTATAATGATGCTGTTGCTGATGATCTTTTGCTAAATTCAAGAACTGCTCCAAGCTCGAATGAGAAAAAGTTGCAAATAACTAAATTTACTCAACGTTGGTTAGCTAATTCGGTTGCCATTGGTCTTGGTCAGACTAAAACAAGTTATGTTTTTCGAAAATCAGTTCAGCCATATTCAGTAAATAATACTTTTGTAACAGAACTCAATAGATATGCAGATGTAATATATTGGTCTGCTTCAAAAATCAACTCTTTACAAGACTCCGTAGTTTTTGATATAATTAAAATGGTTTTGCGCGCGTGGCGGAATTGGTAGACGCGCTAGCTTGAGGGGCTAGTGAGCTTCGGCTCGTGGAAGTTCAAGTCTTCTCGTGCGCACCATTTTGAATTTTTAAGCGGTTTTTTTCCGCTTTTTTTATTTTGTAAAAAAATTGCACCATATTTTTTTGGTGCAATCTTATTAAATTATTTGATATTTTTTTCTAATCCAGCCATCAAGTGAGCCAGCGCTCATTGCTAGAATTAATCGGTTTTTTTGCTTTTTAAACTTAAAATTTTTTCTATTAATTCTTTTTGGATTATTTGAAAAATCTAAAATTGTTGTTTTTTTCTGATATTTTTCCTTGAAAGGAATTCTGGAGAAAGTATTTCGAAATCTGGGTTTTCACGGCTTAAATATGTTAGTAGCCAAAATAACTTCATTGGCATTTTCAAAGATTTCTGGCGTATATTCATCTTGAACTTCAATTTGTCGAATATTTTGATGCGGTTGATAAATTAATGATACTCCAGAAAATCCTTGCTTTTTCAGCTATTTCTTTTTGCCATTTGAAGCGTTGATTGAATTTCCTTTGGGTGATGACCGTAATCAGAATAAACGTTGTTTGTTATTTTTTTCGAAACGGCGATTTGTACCAGGGAAATTATTTAGCGCTAAAATTGCTTTTTTTCATAAAAATCTTTTGAGCCTTAAGATTTTGGGTTTCAACTAAATAATCAATAGCTTCAAGAACTAAACTGGCATTTTTTCGATTGTGGATGCCAGGAAGATTAATATTTTCTTCTGGTTGAGATAAAAATTACCTTGTTCTTTAGATTTTTCGAAAAATTTCTGGATGTTGATCTCTCCAAGAAATAATAAAATTGCTTTGTGATCCAAATTCTGCGAAAGCTTCAAAAATAATCTTTCTCAGTTTTTATAAATATCAGTGTGATCGTGGTCAATTGAAGTGATTAAGCTAACTGATGGCGTAAAATGCAAGAAGTTTCGGTCAAATTCATCAGCTTCATAGACAAAATATTCACTTTCCGGGTCGAAGAAACCACTAGAACCAAAGGATATCGTTGTGCCAATCGACCAACTTATTGGAATTCCTAATTGCTGAAAAGCCCAAATTGCCATTCCTGTGGTTGTGGTTTTACCGTGAGTACCAGAAATTGCTATAAGTTTGAGTTTTTTTGAATTGATAATTTCGTTCAAAAGTTCATCACGTTTGCTAATTTTTATTCCTAATTTCTTTTGCCATTAAAAGTTCAGGATGATTTTTTTAGGTAAGGCTGCAGTATAAACAAACCAATCGATGCCGTTTTTCGATGAATTTTTGCTTTAAAAAAATGTCCATCTTGTTTGCCGATTTCAATTTCGATATCTTTTTGAAAGCTCCTCAATCATTAAACTTGAATTTTGGTCGCTGCCAAAAAAACACCATAGCCAGCACTGTGGGCGATACTTGCAAGAGCTCCAATTCCAACGCCACCAATTCCAGAAAAATAAATATTCATTCTTTAATTTTTATCACTTATTAATTTAAAAATAAAGCTTTTAAACCTTTTTAAGGCTAGTAAAATATGATAAAATATAAATACTTATGCTTGAAAAAAATATTAAAACCATTTTTTAAAAATTCGAAAATTATTGGCAATATGTTTCTTTTTAATGAAATGGCTGTTTTGTATATTTCAAAAAAATATGCGAGTTTTTCGCGGTGAAATTAACAAGCACTTTTAGCCTAATTTATATCTATAAGTTTGTGCATTCAATTTGGATTATTCCCGTTTGCATTTTAATTCATTATATTGCAAAATTTGTAGGTTCGATAATTGCTCTTTTCTATATTTCAAAAAATGGTCCAAAGCATGGAATGTTGCTTGCAAATATTTTTGTATATCCCAGCTTTAGTTTTAATGGCTTCAATGGAACTTTTTTTGGTAAGGATTTAGGCTTAATCGTAGCTTTTAACAGGTGTTATTTTTAAAGGAATTTCAGTTTCGATTGAAAATCTTTCTTACAATGTCAATTTTTCGAAAGCTAAAAATGTTAAAAAAGTTGGCAAACAGCTTGGTTGGGCGTATATTTTAGAAAATTTATCAAGCAGTATTACGCCTGCAATTGGTGGTTTTTTGCGATATTTTTTTGGTGTAGAGAAGCTTTTTATAATTTCATCTGTTATATTGGTTTTGACTACAATTCCTCTGCTTGCAACTAAAGAAAAAGTTAAAATTAATAAAAAAATTGAGCTTTAAAGGTTTTTTCCTTGGCGGAATTATAAACATTTTTTTGGTTATCTGTTTTTAGTTGTGGGATGATGTGGAATTCTTTATTTATTTGGAGCTTTTTTTGCGCCGGTCTTTTTAATTAAAGGTATTAATTTTACGGTTCAGCTGGAGTTTTAGCCTCTATTTCTTCAATTTCAGCATTGGTAGCGGCTTTTATTTATGGTAAAATTATAGATAAAAAAATAAAGAGCGTGGTTTATTGAAGATCAATTCGATCATTTTGGGAATAGTTTATTCAATTCGAACTTTCATTTTTGTGAACCCCATATCTATTGGAATTTCTGAAATATTCGCAGGAATTTCATTAAGTGGCTTCAATATGGCAAATTTTTAAGGGGTTGTATAGCGAAGCTGATGAATCTGAATGCGAATTCAGTATTTATTCCTCTACGAATTAGGAACAAATATTGCTTCAATTTTTAGTTCATTTATACTTTTAGGGTTATTTTTTTGCGTTAAATAGTGTTGACTCTTCGGGCAAAAATATCGATGCAGATTACGATTCTAATTTCAAGTCTTGCAGCTTTACCTATGACTTTCGTGAATTATCGTATTTATCGAAATAAAAAAACGTCAATTCCAAGAATGATGAAACCTAAAAGCTCATATTCACCGATTTTTATCTTAATTTTGTATTTTTTTGGTGGAATTATTTTTGGCGCTATTTTTTTCAGTTTTTTTCGAAAAAAATACAAGTCTTAAATCAATTGTTTGGCTAATTTTAGCAACAATTTTATTCTTATTCTCTTGGATTTTTTTGCTCGAAAGTTTTGTTTAATTTTTAGTCTTGATCGCCGGAATTTTTGCTTTCTTTGTGGCGAGGCTCAATTTATAATTTCGAAAAATTTAAAGATCGCACAAAATATTAAAAAAAGATGTAACTGTTCGAGCTGTTGTTCTTGAAGATCCAGATATTAAGGAGGATGGAAGTTTAAAAATTCGTGCAAAAGTTGTAGGAATTTTGAACGAACAATTTAACGGAAAGGCTTTTATTAGCTTGAAAACAAATCAGAAAATTCGTAGGAGTGATGAACTTTTAATAAAGGGGAAAATTTCTGACGGTTTTTGGTGATTTTTGTGGTTTCAATTCATAGAGGAATACTTATGAAAATTACCCCCAAAGAGTGATTTTATCCGCGATATGCGAGATTCTTTTCGCTGAAGGGGTTCGAAAAATCTATTCCTTCACCAGAGGTTGATTTGGGTCTTGGCTATCTGTTAGGTCAAAAAAATTCTTTGCCGGAGGAGATTTCTAAAGCCTTAACAATCACAGCTTTAACACATATTGTGGTTGCGAGTGGATACAATTTAACTGTTTTAGTGATGGCGGCCCAGCGAGTTTTTAATAAAATTTCAAGGAAGATAGCTTTATTTGTAGCGATTTTACTAGTTTTAGGATTTGTTTTTGTGGTTGGATTTACGCCATCAATGATTCGTGCGGGGATTGTGGCGATTTTTTTGGTTTAATTCTATGGTATTTTTGGTAGAAAAAAACTCGAGCATATTTTTCTTCTAACTTTTTGTAGCGGCGATAACTTTAATTTTCGAACCTTCTAACTTACTTAATCTAGGCTGGCAATTATCGTTTGCTTCATTTTTTGGCGTTTTGATTCTTTCGCCACTATTACAAAAAATCTTTTTCGAAAAGCCAGAAAAGCTAAATTCTGCTTTAAAATTATTTTTCGAAACTTTTAGTGCTCAAATTACAACACTTCCTCTGATAATTTTTACTTTTGGCACAGTAAGCGTAATATCAATATTTGCGAATATGCTAATTTTGCCGTTTGTACCAAGTGCGATGCTCGCAACTTTTTTAACGGGAATTTTTGCAATATTTTCACCAATTGCTCATTTTTTTGGCTTTTATTGCAGAATTGATTTTAAAATACTCAATTTTTTTATAATTGGTGAATTTTTCAAAAATCAAAGGAGCGCAGTTAGAAATTAGTTTTGGCTTTTAGCGAAATGCTAATTTGCTATTTTTTTGCTTAATTTCGGTAGTTATTGTGATTAATTTTAAGCTTCGAAAAGGATAAAAATACTTGATATTTTGAATGAATCCTGAAACGTGATATAATTATATTATTATGAATTTTTGAAAAAGAAATAAATTCAACAGATGAAATGATTGCTTTTCGGCGAAGAGATTGGCAGGCAAATTTCTGAAGGAATGGTCTTGGAGCTTATTGGTGATGTTGGTGCTGGAAAAACTACTTTTACAAAAAGGCTTGGCAAAAAGGTTTGGGTATTTCCGAAACGGTTCAAAGCCCGACTTTTACGATATCACGAGTTTATGAAGGCGAGAAGCTAACACTCTCGCATTATGATTTTTTTATAGATTGAATGATTATGGAATTATGGAAATGGAGCTTGCTGAAAAATTTAAGTAATCCAAAAAAATGTAACAGTGGTTGAATGGGCTGGTGATCTAGCTGAAATTTTACCAAAAAAACATTTGAAGCTGGTTTTTGAAAGTTTAAATGAAAATCAAAGAAAAGTTAAAGTGAGAGAAGTGTAATGATTTTTATTTTTTTAGATACATCAACAGAGAAATGTAAAATTTGGCTTGATGAAAACTTTTTCGAAAAAGAACTGGGCCGAAATATGGCGCGAGATATTCTGGCTTTTTTAGAGGAATGTTTGAATTCTGTTAGCAAAAAAATATGAAGATTTTACTGGAATTGGTTTTTGCGGGGCCGGGGAGTTTTACGGGATTAAGAATCGGAGCTTCAGTTGCAAAACACTTTAGCTGATGGCTTAGAAATTCCAATTGTCGCAGTGAAAAGTGATGAAAAATTGGCGAGAAATTACTTTCGAAAGCTTGAAAAATGGCAAAAATGATAAAATTGCACTACCTTTTTATGGTAGAGACGCAAACATAACAAAACCGAGGAAATAATGAAAAATAGAATTTTGATAATTATTGGAAAAAAATTATTCAGGCGATTTCAAGATTGAAAGGTGGCGGTTCGGCGTTACCTGGGCTTGTTATGGAAAAAATTAATCCGAATTTTATTTCGAACATGTTAAAAAGGCTTAAAAATATGGTGTTGTAGTAGTTAGTGGTACGAATGGAAAAAAACTACAACTACAAAGATGGTTGTTGAACTACTCGAAAGTCAAGGTTTAAATGTATTCTCGAATAAAACTGGTTCGAACTTTGTTCGTGGTGTGGGTGCGGCAATTCTTTCTGAAGCTAATTGGAGTGGTAAGCTTGAGGCTGATATTGCTGTTTTAGAACTTGATGAAGCCCATGCAACTCATTTTGTAAAGTTAATCCAGCCACGATATTCGCTTCTTTTTAAATGTGATGCGCGACCAGCTCGATCGATTTGGCGAAATTGACTATACTGCAAAATTATTGCATAAGATTGGTGAAAATACTTCTGGATCGGTTGTTTTTGAATGCTAACGATAATTTTTTTGGGTAAAAAAAGGAATTTTCGAAAGATTTTTTTCAAAAAGTTGTTAAGTTTGGATTTAACCAAAAATTGGCAGATTTTTTTCCCCAAATGATGATGAAATTCATCTAAAAAAATTCTAAAAATCACATCGAAAAAAATTTCAGCAAATGTTTTGCTTGAGGATTTTTTTCGAATAATATTGCAAAAAAATTTCTTGGGGTGGAAAAACTGATGAGTTTAAACTCAAAAATTGGTGGGATTCATAATATTTTTAAATTTAACTGCTGCGATCGCTTTAGTTGAAGAAATTCTGAATGCTGAAAAAAACTTAAAATTAATCGACAAAAAAAGTAATTTGTGCGGCAGAGAAAAATTCAGCCAGCTTTTTGGTCGAGGCGAGAAAATAAAAATTAATGGTAAAGAAATTGAGATTATATTAGTTAAAAAAATCCGGCCGGTTTTCGAATAAATTTGCGAAATTTTTGAGCCTGACAGATATGATATAATGATTGCGGTTAATGATAACTATGCAGATGGTCGTGATATGAGCTGGCTTTTGGGATGTGGATTTTTTTCAGTTTTGAAGCACGCTGGTGTTCAAGCGATTTCAGGTAATCGAGCTTATGATATGGCGCTTCGACTTTTTTCATGATGATGTTGATTTTGAAGAAGACAATGTGAATCTTGATATTGCTGAATCTGTTATTGATTTTATCGAAAAAGGAAAAAAAGATAAGCGGATTTATGCAACTTATACGGCAATGTTGGAAATTCGAAAAGAACTTTCGAAAATTTCAGAAGTGGAGAAGATTTTTATGAATTTAAAAAAATTTTGTGGCTTTTATGCTAAAAAAATATGAATATTTATGGTGATTATGGCAATATTTTAGCATTAAAAAAACAGATGGAGCTTCGTGGAATAAAAATACGAAATTGTTGAATATAATCCTGGAGATGATTTTCCTGATGATGTTGATATTATTATTGGCGGGGGTGGTCAGGATTCGGGCCAGAGCCAAATTCAAGATGATTTGCTGAAAATTGCATCAAATTTACGAAAGCTTGCTAAAAAAGGCGTGCCAATGCTAATGGTTTGTGGATTGTACCAGCTTTTTGGTGATTCTTTTGAAACTGTAAATGGAGATAAAATCAAAGGGATTTGCTTATTTAGGGGTGTTAAAACGGTTGGCGGTGAACAGAGAATGATTGGCAATATTGTTGAAGAGTCTGATCAGTTTGGTGAAATTATTGGTTATGAAAACCATAGTGGAAAAACTTATCTTTCGAAAGATAATGAGCCATTGGCTCGCGTTAAAAGTGGTGCAGGAAACACGCCTGACGGAAATTTTTGAGGGTGCGATTTATAAAAATGTGATTGGGACATATTTACACGGCTCAATTTTACCAAAAAAATCCAAAAAAATTTCGTTATTTTTTTAATTGAACAAGCTTTGAAAAAAATAAAGATTATGAAATGCCCTAAAGTTCTTTATAAAAAAATATTCGAAAGGCAAATTTACTTGATCAAATCACTAGAAACGCGCGTGAAATTGCTAAAAAAATGTCCACGATAATACTTGATTTTTTTAGATTATAATTTGGTAAAATGGTTGGGTATTGGGATGTCGCCAAGTGGTAAGGCACCAGGTTTTTGGTCCTGGCATTCGGGGGTTCGAATCCTCTCCATCCCAGCCAAGATAAAATGTTTATTTTTAAACACTTTATCTTGGCTTTTTTTATTTTTGATAATGTATTGACGCAAATTTATTTTTTTACAAGATATATCTTCCCATTTAGAATTTTTTTAATAAATATTAAGGAATATATTTTTTTAAGATTAAGATAAACTAAAAAAATCACTAATCTTTCGAAAAGTGATTTTTAAATAATTTCTTTTTGGTGATCTTACCGGGAATCGAACCCGGATTGCCAGGATGAAAACCTGGTGTCCCTAACCGTTAGACGATAAGACCATTGAGCTGAGCTTTGGGGTGATAAAGCAGCAACTCGTTTTAATTATAGCAAACTTTAAAAAAATAATGCAACCCCTTTTTTAATAAAAAAATAAAAAGTGGTATAATATATAAGTATGGAAAAATAATGTTTACAAACGAACAAAAAAATTTTGGCTACGATCGGCCCAGCAAGCGACAGCCCTGAAATGATCGAAAAACTTATCAACGCAGGAATCAATGGAGCTCGATTGAATTTCTCTCACGGTTCATATGAAGAGCATGCTGCAAAAATTAAAGCAGTTCGCGAAATTAGTAAAAAGCTAGGTCGTGAAATTGCAATTTTGCAAGATTTGCAAGGTCCAAAGATTCGTCTTGGAGATATTGTAGATAATCGTTTTGAAGTTGATGAAGGCGATGAATTGGTTCTTGACTATGCAATTCAGCAACATGATGGTTCAGCTAATTTGCCAGTTCAATACAATTTGGCTGAAAAGGTTAAAGTTGGCGAGCCTGTTTATATTTTCGATGGAAAAGTTCGAACAGAAGTTATTGAAGTGCCTTCAAATACTGCAATTAAATTGCGAGTTTTGAATAAAGGAACTTTGATGAGCCGAAAAGGCCTAAACTTGCCAGATACAGACTTTGGCGGTGATGTTATTACTGAAAAAGACATGCGGGATCTTGAATTCGGTGCAACTCAAGATATCGATTACGTAGCAATGAGCTTTGTGCAGACTGCTGAAGATATTGAAAATGTTCGTCAGCTTCTTGCAAGCAATAATAGCGAAGCACAAGTTATTGCTAAAATTGAAACTAAAAAAAGCTGTTTCTGATGAAGAACTTGAAAAAATCGTTCTCGCTGCTGATGGTGTAATGATTGCTCGTGGCGACATGGCTTATGAAGTTGCTCCTGAAGTTGTGCCAATTATTCAACGAAAAGCTGTTGCTCTTTGTCGAAAGCATGGAAAAATTTCAATTGTTGCAACTCAAACAATGGGTTCAATGGTTGATAATCCACAACCTTCTCGTGCAGAAGTTTCTGATGTTGCTAACGCTGTAATTCAAGGTGCTGATGTTGTAATGCTTTCAGATGAGTCTGCGACTGGTAAATACCCAGAAGAAACTGTGAAAGCTATGCGTGATGTTATTATGTATACTCAAGAGCACGCAGCAGTTTCGCCAATTGATGATATTGTTGAGCGCGGTGAAGATGAAGCTTTAAATGCAATTTCTCTTGCCGCAGTTGAGCTTGCGGAGCAAATTAATGCAGATGCTTTAATCGTTGAAACTAAATCTGGACAAACTGCTGCAACTGCTGCCGCAAACCGCCCAGCACTTCCAATTTATGCTGTAACAAGCTCCAATCGTGTTGCTCAACAACTTGGTTTGAATTATGCAACCCGAAGCTTCATCCGCCCAGATGGTGAATTTGCTGGTCTTGAACTTGCAAAAGAACTAAAAGCTAATGGAACATTTGGTGTCAAAGAAAAAGCGACAGTTGTTATTGTTTCTGGCCGTCAACCTGGATTAGTTGGTGGAACCGATACAATTCGCGTTCGAACAATCTAATTTTATAAAATAAGATAAGCGTTTCAAGTAGGGAACGCTTATTTTTTTATTTATATTAAATCAAATAAAAATTAGCCGATCTTTCGAAAGGCTAATTTTAGGTTTTATTGTGTAATTATTGTTCCAAGATTTTTCGAAATTGCATCCTGAGCATTTTCGAGGCTCGTAATAACTGCTTTTCCACCAGTTTTTGCGAATTTTAGTGAAGCTTGGACCTTTGGCAACATTGAGCCTGCACCGAATTGGTTTTCGTTAATATATTTCTCTGCTTCTTCTGTTGAAATTACACCCCAAAGCTTGTTGATTTTTCTTTTCCATAATTAATCATCGCGTTATCAACACCGGTTAAAATTAATAGTGTATCGGCGTTAATTTTTTCAGCCAAAAGCTCTGCGGCGAAGTCTTTATCAATCACAGCGTCAACTCCTTCGAAAGAATTTTCTCCATTTGAAATCACTGGAATTCCACCACCGCCGGCCGCTATAACAATTGCGCCAGTTTTCATAAAGTCAATAATCGCATCACTCTCAAGAATATGGATTGGTTTTGGTGAAGGAACAACTCGCCGCCATCCGCGACCAGAATCTTCTTTAACGACATAGCCTTTTTTTGGCTGCAACCTTTTGAGCTTCTTCTTCGGAATAGAATAGACCAATTGGCTTTGTTGGGTTTTTAAAAGCTTGGTCGTCTTTCGAAACTTCAACTTGAGTAACAATGGTTGTAGCATTTTTTTCGAAATTCCGTTTTTCGAAAGTTCTTCTTTTAAGGCTTTCTGGATCCAATAGCCAATCATTCCCTGAGTCATTCCCACGCTAACATGAAGGGGCATTGCAGGGGTTGAAGGTGAATTTCCAGCTTCTTCATGAAGGACTAGATTTCCAACTTGTGGTCCATTCCCATGAACAATTACTAGTTCATGACCATCTTTAATGAGAGGGATAAGCTTTTTGGACTGTTTCTTTTGCAACTTCTTCTTGAATCTTTGCAGTTAATTCACCATTTTTTTGTAAAGCATTGCCACCAAGTGCAACAACGATTTTTTTGACATTTATTTTTTTCCTTTTTTTGTTTTTTTAATTTAATAATATAAGCAAATTATAGCATAAGTTTTTTTAGAAAGTCAATATTATTTCATAATAAAAAAAGACATAACTCGTCAAAGTTATGTCTGTAACAATCTCGTATTGGTCGGGGTGAAAGGACTCGAACCTTCGACCTCACGGTCCCAAAACCGCGCGCGCTAGCCAACTGCGCCACACCCCGAGATTAACTCGAAATATACAACCATTATAACGCATATATTTCGAAAAATCAAGCAAAAAAATCTATTTTGAATATTTTTTTCGCCATTCTTCAATTTTAGCGTGATGTCCGCTCAATAAAAACTTCTGGAACTTTCATTCCGCGGAAATCTGCCGGTCTTGTAAATTGTGGAAATTCCAGATTATCACCGTCTGAATAACTTTCAATTTCGGCTGATTTTTCGCCACCAAGTACGCCGGGAATTAGGCGTACTATGCTATCGATTATCGCCATTGCGGGAATTTCACCACCAGTTAAAAATAAATTTACCAATACTTATTTTTTCATCAACAATTTTTGAAAATTCGTGAATCAAACCCTTCATATCGTCCGCATAAAATAATTAAATCTTCGCCAGAATTAGCTTTTTTTCTTGGGCTTTTTCTTGATTCCAGATATTCTCACTTGGAGTCATTGCGATAATTTTTTTGCATTTGGCGAATTATTTTTTTGCAAACTCGACCGCTTCAAAAAGAGGCTCTGGTTTCAAGAGCATTCCATCTCCTCCACCATAGGGAATGTCATCAACTTGCTTGCGTATTCCAATACCGAAATTACGTAAATTAATAATTTCAAAAAGAAACTATATTTTTGATTTTTGCGCCTTCCACATCATTGCATTATTTAAAAACTGGTTCGAACATTTTCAGGGAAGAGAGTGATTACTTGAATTTTCATATTAACTTATTTTACCATTTTTTTAGATTTTTTTGCAAAATAGACAAAACTAAAAAAATCCAGCCAAGATATTATGGCTAGATTTTTTTAACAAGTATAAGCTCTCAAACTTTCCTTAGTTTGCTCGCATAGAGCTTTTGACTTTTTTTGTTTTTCCGCAGTTCTTTCGAAATCTAAAACTCCACAACAGATTTCGAACTGAACTGTTTATATTATAGCGCAATGTCGTCTAATTCTGCAAGCTCTTTTCGAGTTTGTTCTGCGAAAGTGTTTGTGTTTTCCACAGGTGTATCTGTTGAATTTTCCACAGCTTCAGTTTTTTCTTTACTATCGCTAATTTTTAGATTATAATGAGCATTATTTTTTAGTGCCAGAGCTCGAAGAAGCGCACGAAGGCTTTGTGCAGTTGCTCCACGGCGACCGATAATTCGGCCTAGGTCTTCTTTATTCACGGTCAAAGTTAATAAAACACCTTTCTCGTCAATTGTGCGTTCAACTTTTACGTCTTCTGGATTTTCAACTAAATTCTTAACGATATATTCAACAAACTGTTGGTCTATTGTCATTTTTCAGATACTCCTTTTATTCAGTTTATGCTTTAATTGTATCACTTTTCGAACGTTTTTTCAACCACTCAATCACAATAAAAAAATTATGGCAAAAAAATATCATTAGTATTGCGTAAAGTTCGAAAGTACGCCCTGAAAGCACGCCGATTTCAATCAGTGGTCTAAAGAGAATTGCGGTTACTATAAACGCACTGATTGACCAAATGATAAGAAGGGTCCTCCAGAAATTAAGTGGTAGGCAAGCGCGAATTACTGAGAGCATTCCGATTGAACCGAGTAAATAATACGAAACCGTCGAAACTTCTTGAGGAATCCAGCCATTAAGCGAGCCCCAAATTCGTACGAAAATAACTGAGAACACCACCATTAACGCACTGGGTAGGGCCATCAGGAGTGATTTTTTAATAAAATCTTTTTCAACAGGTTGAATATTCTTTTCGAAAGTGAGAACAAAAAGGTGGGAATCCTTCAACAAACTGGTCGATCAATGTAACTTGAATTGGAATGAACGGGAAAAATTAAGAGAAGATTTTTTTATCAAATAATAGAGCACTTAAAATACAAATAATCGCCAAAAATGAATGAATAAATCGTTTTTAATCAAGAAAAATTGGTGCAATTCGAGCAATGTTATTTACAACTCGGCGCCCTTCAAAAAAAGAATTTCTGGTAAATCATTAAAAATCAGAATTAAGCAAGACGAGGTTTGCGATTTGTCTTGTTGCAGGATCGCCTTCAGCCATCACAATTGAACAATCCGCCTCGCGCAGGGCTAAAAATATCATTTACGCCGTCACCAGTCATTGCAGTTGTTCGGCCAGCTTTTTTTAAGAGTTTGGATAATTAGCTTTTTTTGGTGCGGTGAAACTCGACCAAAAAAATTGCAGTTTTTACAGCGATTTTTTTAAGCTCGGAATCTTTTTATTTTCGAGCAATCAATATAACTTTCGAAATTATCAAAACCAGCTTTTTTTGCGATATTTGAAACCGTTATCGGATTATCACCAGAGATAATTTTGAGGTCAATTTTTTGTGAACGTAGGTATTCGAGTGTTTTATGGGCTCCTTCACGAATCGGGTCGGTGATTTCTATTAAAGCAAGCTTTGATATTTTTGCAGGTATTTTGATATTTTTATTATCGATTTTTTTCTTTCGAAAAAGCCAAAGCTAAAAACGCGTGAGCCACGAGAAAGCGCTTCGTTTGCTTGTTTTAGGGTTTCACCAAAAAAATCATTTCAGGTGCGCCTAGAAAAAGTGTTCCAATTCCTTCAATTTCCATTGAGCCCCATTTTCGGTCACTTGAAAAAGGAATTATATTTGTTGCTTCTAAGGTAGTTTTTATTCTTTGAAAAAAATATTTGCGAATTGCTTGTGCGGTTGGGTTATTGTCTTCGCTAAAATTCATATAAGTTGCAAGAAAATCATTAATCTCAGCCTCAGAAAACTTTTTTTCGAAAGATTATGAATTGCTTCAACTTTCATTTTTTTCCTTCAGTGATTGTACCGGTTTTTATCAAGGCAGAGAGTATCGACACGAGCGAGTGTTTCAACGGAATACATTTCTTGAACAAGAACTTTTCGAAGTCCAAGTTTAATAACCGCCGTTAAAAAGAGAGGTGATTGTGAGAAGGGCGATTCCTTTTGGCAACATTCCAAGAAGCGGGGTTGATGTGTAAATTACAGCGGTTTTAGCAGGAAGAGCCTTTAATTAAGAGCGCTTCGAAAAACAAAGCTAAACCAAATGGGATAATAATTTTACTGGTAAATCCTGCAATTTTATCGAGAGAACTAAGAATTTTTGAATTAATTGGTTTGTGAGTTTTAGCTTCAACCATCAATTTCGAGACGTAATTATCGGCGCCGACATGTACAACTTCCGCTAAAACATAACCACTCGCTAAAAAACTACCTGAAAGCAAAACTGTTCCTTTTTCTTTTAGAACGAGATCGCTTTCACCAGTGAGCATGGCTTCATTAGCCTCAGAAACACCTTTCAAGACAACCGCATCAGATGGAACTTGCTCGCCAGCAGAAAGTTTAAGAATATCGTTTATTACAATTTCTTCTGGCATGATTTTTTTGCTCGCGAGAAGAGCGGATTACGGTGATTTTTTTCTTTACTCAAAAGATTGAGTTTATCGATCATTTTTAGCACGAATTTCTGTGGCAATTCCAGAGATTGCATTGAATATGATCACAACGAAGAAAAATCAAATTACTCCAAGCGCCAACTAATGCTAAAAAGTATTGCAATTGCAAAATTTAAAAAAAGTTAAAAAAAGTGTAAAAAAATATTTCTTTTTAACAATTTCCCAAAAAAACTGTTGTTGTTATCAATTTTAAAAATCATTCACCAAGCCTTGCGAGATTCTTTTTTTCGAACTTCAGCGGTGGTTAGTCCATTTAGTTTTTTTACTGTTATCCATATACGTTCTATTATAACATATTTTATTTTTTTATAAAAAAAGTGTTAATATATACTATATGAATAAAGTTGCAGAAATAATTAACCAATTAATTGAAGAAAAAAATTTAATATTAAAACCGAGGTTTCTTTTAACGCGGCCACGGCCAGAGTTTGGTGATTTTTGCAACGAATATTGCAATGCAGCTTGCAGGAAAAACTTTCGAAAAAAATCCACGCGAAATTGCTGAAGAGCTAGAAGGTGAACTTTCGAAAAACGAAATTTTTGAAAATGTTGAAATTGCTGGGCCAGGTTTTTTTGAATTTGCGAGTTTCAGCAAAAAGAACTTGAAAAAAATATTAAGTCAGGAATTTAGCGATAGATTTGGTTCAAACAATGAAGGCGAAGGAAAACTTGCTCTAATTGATGGGCCAAGTCCAAATATGGCGAAGCCTTACAGTGTTGGGCATTTGCGACCTGGAAACCAAGGTTGGGCGGCTAAAAAAATTACTTGAATTTTTCTGGATGGAAAGTTATTACGGACAATCATTTAGGCGATTATGGTACACCTTTTGGAATTTGGGTTGTTGGATTCGAAATGTTTTCAAATGAAGAAAGGCTAGCTAAGCGTGGAGTTTATGAGCTTGGTGATGTCTATATTAAAACTAAAGCCGCAATGAAAGAGCAAGGTGAAGGTGGTGAAATTGAGAAAAAAAGGCTGAAGAGTGGCTTTTTGAAGCTTGAAAAATGGTGATGAAGAGGCTTTAAATTATTCTAATAAATTTAAAGAAATTAGCCTTAAGCATATTCATGATGTGATGGCACGATTAAAAAAATTTCAACAGATTATGAATATGGTGAAGCATTTTTTTGCGCCAAAAAGGTAAAAGCAGCAGTTCAAAAAAATTAATTGAAAGCGGTGTTGCGGTTCAAAAATGAAGACGGTTCGGTAATTGTTCCTCTGGAAGAATATGGTTTTGATGTACCACTTTTTAGTGCAGAAGAGCAATGGTGCAGCACTTTATGCTACAAATGACCTTGCCACAATTCTATTCCGGGAAGAAGAATTCGCTCCCGATAAAGTTATTTATTCGGTTGGCGCAGAGCAACAGTTCTATTTTTCACAAATTTTTGCAATGGCAAAAAAACTTGGTATTAAAACTGATCTATATCATCTTTGGTTTGGTGTGATTGACCAGATTAATGAAGATGGGACTCGTGAGAAAAATGTCTTCAAGAAAAAGGTGTAGTTCTGATGGAAGAGCTACTTGATAAAGCTGAAGAGCGTGCCCGTGAAATTGTTGCTGGTCGAGATGTGAGTGAAGAAGATGTAAAAAAAATTGCACTCGGTGCGATTAAATTCTCAGATTTTACAGCAGATAGGCGAACTAATATTCTTTTTGACTGGGAAAATATTTTTGCATTAACTGGATTTTCTGGCCCATATGTTCAGTATTCAGCGGTTCGTGTAAATAATATTTTTAAGGAAAGAGCAAAAATTTTTGAGCTTGTTGATTTCGAAGAATATGATTTTGAGGCTGAAAAAAATATTATTTTACAACTTTTTAGCCTTTCCTGAAACAGTTAAAATGGCGGTTCGAGATTTGGAGCCGCATAAAAATTTCGAAATATCTTTATGATTTAGCGCGCGAAATGAATCGATATTACGAAAAAAACACGAGTTTCCGATGCTCCAGAAATTGAAAAAAATCTGCACGATTAACTCTTCTTAAAAAAAGTTTCGAAAAACTTTCGAGAACGGCTTAGATTTGTTAGGAATTGAAATTCCAGAAAAAAAATGTAAATTAGAATAATAAAACTCGAGTAAACAAATCTCGAGTTTTTTTAAAAGTTGATTTCTTTAAGAATTTTGTCGATTTTAAGGCGAGTTCGAAGATTTGAATTTTTATTTACGATGAAATAATCAGCAATTGCGATTGGACCACCTTTTTTCAAGAACCTCAATTTCGTTAAGATCACGGTCATTAATTTCGGCTAAAGTCATTGCTCGCTCAGGGCGAGAGGAAATTCGCTTGTGACGAAGATTTTTTTGGTGGAACTAATGCTATAACTTTTTAGTTCAGTTGGAAAGTGTTTTTTTGAGAATTTTTATATTCAGTCCAAGTGTAAAGACCATCAGCAATAATACGTTTTTTTGGCCAGACTTAATGAGATTTTGAATTTGTTCAACAATTTTATTTACAATTATATCTTTGCCAAAAATCTTCACGTAGTTTTGTGCGCATCATTTTTTTCATTCGCTGGTGTAATTTCAAGATTTTTCATCTTTTTAGCGCCTTCATTACAACTCCACCAAAATAAACGCTCGGATAGCCTTTTTGTTTTTAGATAATTTGTAGCGGTACTTTTGCCACTTCCGGCCAATCCTACTAATGCAATAATTTTTTTACAGAATCGCTCTTTTTGGTTTTTTTAAGTTTTTAAAAATTTGTTTATTCATATAATTAGATTATATCATAAAAATACAAAATAATAAATTTAAGCGTTTTTTTAAGAATGATTCGATATAATAAATAACGTAGCATTGCTACAAAAGGAGGAATTATGAAAAATACCACTAAAATTTATTTGAGCAAACAAGGATTTAAAGAATTAAAAAAAGAAAATTACAAAGCTTGAGCATGAACAAAAAAATGCTCGAGATGGAACTTCGTGACGGCGACATTAAAGAGGATTTATTAAGGCAAAATGATATTTTTGCGCGAATTGATGCAATTCGAAGTGAAATTAATGAAAAAAATTTTCAAATTCATAATTCAAAAAAATTCTACCTAGGAGCAAGAAAAATTAGTTCGAAGGTTTCTATTGGATCATTTGTGGAGCTTTTCGATCGTGCAACTGGACGAATTATGAAATTTCGAATTGTTGAGAGTTTAGAAGCAAATCCGCTTATTGGTAAGATTTCTGCCGAGAGCCCTCTGGGAAAAAGCGTGCTTAGCCGAACAGTGAACGAAATTATCAGCTGGACGGCAAATTCTCAAAAGTATGAATATGACTCTTGTGGCGATTCACTAAATTAAACTTAAAAAGGCGTTAAATGCGCCTTTTTATTTTTTTGTTGAAACATGCTATAATTTAATATAGTTATTATTATTCGCGCATTTTTTTATTAGGTATTTTATGTTCTAAAAGGAGGAAAAAAATGGAAATTGGACTAATAATCATTATTGTAATTTTAGCATCGGTTTTTAATTTTTTTCAATCTTTTTCGAATTTCAAAAAAATTGTAGCTTCGAAAAAAATGAAGACCAAAGTGTAAAATTGCTAAAAATGGATGTAATTGAGCTGAATAAAAGCTTAAACAGAATGCGCGAAAATATTGATGCTAACCTAACCAATTTTAACGAGAAAGTTTCAGAAAAGCTTGAGAGAAATAATTTTCAAATTCAAAAATTCAATGGCTAAACAGATTTCTGAGAGTTCGAAAATTGTTGAAGAGGTTTCGAAAAGGCTTACAAAGCTCGATGAAACAAATAACCGCGTTGTGAATGTTGCAGACGAGCTAAAAAAACACTTCAAAATGCCTTACAAAAATCCAAAAACAGCGTGGTGTTCTAGGCGAGTTTTATCTTGAGCAAGTTCTTGAAAACGTTTTTACCGCCGAATGCTTTTTGAAATTCAATATAAATTTAAAAATGGCGAAATTGTCGATGCAGCTATTTTTTTCTTGATAAAAAAATAAGATTTTTGCCAGTAGATTCAAAAATTTAGCCTCGAAAAATTATAATCGGATGGTCGAATCTGAAGGTGAAGAGCGAAAGATTTTAGCGAAAAGAGTTCGCGATGATTTAAAAATGCGGATTGATGAAACCTCAAAAATATATTCGCCCGAATGAAAAACACCATGGATTTTTGCTTTTTATGTTTATTCCTAGTGAAAGTTTGTATTATGATGCTCTAACTGGAGTTGTTGGATCGCAGGGGTCAGAACGAGATTTGATCGAATATGCGTTTCGTGATAAGCGCGTGATCGTGGTTAGCCCAACTAGTTTTATGGCGTATCTTCAAACTGTTTTGCAAGGTTTGAGGTCGTTAAAAATTGAAGAGCAGAGCAGAGAGTTCAAAAGCGAGTTGGCCAGCTGGGCGTGCATATTTCGAAATACGAAGATCTAATGCAGCGTCTTGGAAAAATCGCTTGGCACAACTGTCAATCATTTTAATAATGCTCATAAAGAGCTTGGTAAAATTGATAAAGATGTGGTGAAAATTTCGGGTGAAGATAATAAAACTGGAGTTGAGCCACAAATACTTGACAAACCTCGTGAATAAAACTAATTTAAAAGAGCAGCTTTCGAAAGCTGCTCTTTTTATTGTTGGTAATTATTTTTCTTCTTCAGTTGACTTTTGGATTAGGTGATTCAGTGCAAAGCCAAGGATTCCACCAATTAATGCTGCACCGATATAGATTGCAATTGCATAAGGAACGTTTTGATTTTTTATAGTGAAGGCTTGAAGTGCGAATGCCACTGCTGGGTTAATTATTGCTGAAGATCCGATTAATGTTGCGAGAGATCCTGCAATTAAAAACCGCCAAGTATAAACCACCGCCAACGCCAAGCGCTTTTGCCATATTTCCGTTCTTTTTATTTGAAGTTATGGTTGCGACAGAGAATGCAAAAATAAATGAGCCAATAAATTCAGCGGCAAGTGTTAGCATTTCCTTATCTTTTGGGATAGGGTTTGTAGTGAATAGAGTCGGTTTTTGACCATATGACTGTAGAGTATCTTGTGTGCCGACGAAGGCATTCAAAAGCATAAAAGCAACCATCGCACCTAAAACTTGAGCTACTATATAAAAAGATAGCTTTTAATTGTGTTAATCCTGCGAGTTGCCCAAGCGCCGATTGTAATTAATGGATTAACGTGAGCTCCACTAATTCCTCCAGCAATCAAAACAATTGACATAAGAATAAACATTACACCGATTGGTTGACCTTGACTAATAATAATACCAGCTGCAAGTAGAAATGTTCCAATAAATTCAAGTACTACTGCTGAAATAAAACTTGGTTTTGAAATTTCTTCAAGAAATATAGTGTCAGTTTTCTTATCATTCTTAATGATAGCTTTTAACCGTTTTTTTCAACTTTCAAAAATTTCTTCAGTTGCTTTTTTTGTGAACATTCTTTGAAGATTTCTTTAAATTGGCTTTTTTTGTTGCCATTTTTCCCTCCTTATTTTTAACTTATGTTTATATTTTTATCATAAACTTTTCGAAAATGTCAAAATCTGATACAATATAGATATGGCTTTATATGTAAAACAAGATGATAATCGAACTGAATTGCAAGAAAAAGATTGCAGCAGAGCTTCGTGAAAAACAGATTAAAAACTCACTCAAAGAGGGGGATGAAACTCCAAATAGTAAAGGCGAAATCGTTCAGCCTGAAGATAGCGCGTATCTTGAAGGGACAAAAAGAAACCACAGGGCTAGCTTTTTATATGGCTTTTTAGTTTTTTTGTGGCAGTTTTTGGTGGCGCTTGGGCTTTTATATTTGGGTGGCATCACAGCGAGTTTAATTTTTTAAAAAAATCGACAAAAAGATACTGTTATGGTATAATTAAAGATAATTATGGAACAAATTCAACAGATTAGAAATGAACTTTTGGCGGAGCTTCAGGTACTTGAAAACCCTAGCGATATTTTTGAAATCGCCAAAAATTAAAGAACTTTATAAAATTATTCCAACTTTGCCAAATGAGCAAAAAGGTGAATTTGCGCAAAAAGTGAATGATTTGAAAAATGAAATTCAGGCTGAAGTTTCGAAAAAAACTTGAAGAAAAAAAGAGAATGCTGAAGTTGAAGAGATTGATATCTCGGCACCTTTTGCAGAAAGCTCGCGTGATAAGATTTCTCAAAAACCACAGCTTTTGAGTGCGGAAAATGGTTCGAAGCATCCGCTCCAAAAAGAGCTTGAAAAAAAGTGGTGGATATTTATACACGAATGGGCTTTGAGGCAGTAGAATCTCGACAGATCGATAACGACTGGAATATGTTTGGCGCGTTAAACTTTCCTGAAAACCACCCAGCACGAGATGGCTACGATACTTTTTCGAACAGAAGAAAACTTTATTCCGCCAGCTCACACCTCAACAATGCAAAACCGTGTTTTGAAGCATGGTAAAAAGCAGCTTAAAGAAGAGGGCCAAATTGCGCATGTTTCTTATGGGCGAGTTTTTCGCAATGAAGACTTAGATGCTACTCATGAACATACTTTTTATCAATGTGAGGGCGTTTTTGTGAGCGAAACTGCGAACTTAGCACAAATGCTTGGCACGCTTCACGCCTTTTTCGAAGAATACTATGGTCAAAAACTAGAAATTCGCACGCAGCCGGGCTATTTTCCGTTCACTGAACCAAGCCTTGAGTTTTTAATTGAAAAACCTGAGGCACTTGGTGGCAAAAAAGGTGAATGGCTTGAGATGCTTGGCTGCGGAATGATTCACCCGAATGTTTTGGAAGCTGCCGGAATTGATAGCAGAAAATACCGTGGTTTTGCTTGGGGTGGAGGAATTGAGCGTCTCGTGATGCTCAAATATGGAATTTCGGATATTCGTTATTTTGAAAGCGCAAAATTAGAATTTCTAAAGGAATTTTTAAATGACCGAGCAAGAATGGAAAGAAATAGATAATAAGCGATCTTTAACAGGATTGAAGACTGCTTTGATATTTTTTTGCCGTGGCTATTGTATTTTTTTCGCCGGAGTTTCAGCCTTTACAGAAGAAGATACTCATTGTGAGGATTTTTAGTAGGGAAGGCAACGTTTTTTTATTGTAAGATTTTCGAAAAACCCATTGCTGATACGATTAGAAATATTTTTTTGGATTAAGAAGGAGTGATAAATGATAATTTCAGTAAATTGGCTTAAAAATTTGTTCCAGATTTGCCAGATATTGGTGAGCTTTCGAAATTGATTGGTGCAAGGCTGGTTGAAATTGAAAGTATTGAAAATTTGGGCGAAAAGTATAAAGATGTGATTATTGCTAAGGTTGTTTCTGCGCAGAAAGTTGAAAATTCTGATCATTTAAATCTATGCAAGATTGATGATGGTGGTGTAAGAAAAAATATTACTCGCGATGAAGATGGGTTTATTCAGGTGGTTTGTGGTGCACCAAATGTGCGAGCCGGTATTTTTTGTGGCTTGGCTTCCGCCGGAGTCAATCGTACCAGAAACTTTTGGTGGTGAAAACTTTAAGCTTGGCGCACGAAAACTGATGGGTTATATGAGCAACGGAATGATAGCGAGCCTTCGCGAGCTTGGTTTAGGTGAAGAACATGATGGTATTCTTGAAATTTCACCAGAGGTTTTTCGAAAAACGGCGTTCAGGCAGGTGATTCTTTTGCGGAGAAATTTGAATTAAAATGATTTTTTTGCTTGAAGTTGAAAATAAAAGTCTGACTCATCGCCCAGATTGTTTTGGGATTGTTGGATTTGCTCGTGAAGTTGCGGGAATCTTGGGGCAAAAATTTGTTGAGCCAGATTTTATAAGAGGCTTAAATTTTAAAGCTCAAAGCAATAAAATGGTTGAAGTTGAAATTCAAGATCCTGAAATTTGTGAACGTTACACGGCGGCAGTTTTTTTGATATCTCTGAAATTTTTTTAAAAATCCAAACTTAACAATTGTAAAAACTTATCTTTTGCGTTCTGGAATGCGGCCGATTGATTCTATAACTGATTTAGCTAATGAGCTCATGCTTGAAAATGGGCAACCGCTCCACACCTTTGATTTTGATAAATTAGCAAAAATTAACGGTAGTGAAAACATTAAAATAACCGTTCGAAAAGCTTTCGAAAAATGAAGAATTAGAGCTTTTAGACGGCAAAAAAATCAAAATGAGCAACCAAGATATTGTGATTGCAATTGGTGAAAAATGCTGAAACAGCCGTGGCGCTTTGCGGGTGCAATGGTGGAGCTTCGACCGTGATTGATGAAAATACAACACGAATTTTAGTAGAAAGTGCTACATTTAATCTTTATAATTTGCGAAATACACAAATGCGTCATGGAATTTTCTCGGAGGCAATTACGCGCTTCACAAAAAGGCGTGCCAGAAATGATATCGCGAAAAGTTCTTGATTTGTTTGGTGTGCGAATTTTGAGCTTGGCGGAAAAACCTTTGAGTGAGGTTGTATATTCAAACGGTGATTTTTTATTATAATAAAACTGAAATTTCAGTTTCGAAAGATAAAATCAACCAAGTTTTTGGGAACAGATTTTTTTCAAATGAAGAAATTCAGCAAACTCTAGAAAATGTTGGAATTTTTAGCAAAAATGAAAAATCCTGCAACTTTCATGATTCCATTTTGGCGAAATGATCTGCATATTGAAGAGGATTTAATTGAAGAAGTTGGGCGATTGAATGGATATGATAATATTAAATTGCAGCTGCCAAGTCGAACTTTTAAAGCGGTAAAAAGCAAAAATCGACTTGCTCCAATCTGAAATTCGTGATATTTTTAGCAGCAAGCGGTGCAAATGAAGTTTTTGACTTATAGTTTTATTCACGGTGATTTGCTTTGAAAAAGGTTGGCCAAGATCCACGAAACTCTTACAAGATTATCAATTCAATCTCGCCAGATTTACAATATTATCGCCAAACTTTAATGCCAAGTTTGCTTTCTAAAAATTAGTCAAAAATATTCGTGCAGGTTTTGGTGGATTTGCACTTTTCGAAATAAATAAAAATCACTGAAAAATCACTTGGCCTGAATGATGAAAAATGTGCCAGTTGAACAGAAGAAATTGGCGTTCGTTTATGCAAAAAAATAAGGGCGAAAAATGCATTTTTATGAAGTGAAGAATTATGCAGAATTTCTATTTAAAAAGCTTGGTTTAAGTGTAGAATTTGTGAAATTTGAAACTGAAAAATCACCACTTTCAACTGAATTTGAACCAAAACGTTCGGCTTTAATGCGAATTTCTAAAAATGGAAAAAGATAATTTTTAGGAGTGATTGGTGAGTTTAGAAAACCAGTTCAAAAAAAGCGCTAAAACTGCCAGAATCAACTGCTGGATTTGAGCTTAATTTGCAAATTTTACTTGAAAATATTGAAAATTGAATGTAAAAATTAGGGATTTTTTTCAAAGTTCCAATCTGTTGAGCGCGATATTTCGATTAATGTTGAAGAAAATCGCAAATTTGCTGAAATTTTTTTAGTATTTTTTTGAGAATATTTCTGATGAATTTAGCAAAATTGATATTGAAACTTCACCAATTGATATTTTTTTAATAATTGTGATGGCTCAAAAAAATATTTCAATTCGATTTAATATTACGCCTTTCGAAAAACTTTGAACGGTGAAGAGATTCGGGAAATTATGCAAAAAAATTGAAGAAAAAAAGCCATAAAAAAATGGCGGAAAGATAATTTAGGAGAAAAAGATGGCAACAAAGAAAAATTCATTACAAACTGGTACACCAGCTTGGCAGAGATATTCAATTTGGGTGATTTTAATTTTAACGATTGTTTCAACTGTGGCACTTTATGTTTCTTCATTCTTGCAGACTGAAAGCAATTCAGAAGCACAAAAAAAGCAATCGCAAGTTTTGAAAAAATACCAAGATTACAGAAAAAAGGTTGAAGAGCAGGCGAAAGAACTTTCGGTCAAATATTACGACAGTTTTAAGGAATATGAAAAAGCTCCAGTTGCATTTAATGCTGCGAGCGTAAAAGAACTTACGAAAAAAAGATTTAAAAAGAGGGCAATGGTGAAGAATTTACAGATTCAACAACGAAATTCCAGGCTTATTACATCGGCTGGAAACCCGATGGTATAGTTTTTGATGGAAGCTTTGAAAATGGTAGATTAAAATCGCCAGTAGTCTTTCGTAAAGAGGGTAAAAAATGGGGCTTAATTGAAGGCTGGAGTGAAGGTCTAAAAGGAATGAAAGTTGGCGGAATTCGTGAATTATCTATTCCTGCGGATAAGGCTTATGGTGCTCAGGGTTCGGTAAATCAGGAAGATTCTTCGAAGACTATTGGTCCAAATACACCTTTAAAATTTATTGTAATGTTAATTCCTGAATTTCAAGAAATTCCACAACCAAGTCTTGAGGAAAACCAAAATGACTGATTTGGTTATTGCTGGTTCAGGCCCGTCTGCGTTGAGTGCGGCAATTTATGCTGCACGAGATGGCCTGAGTGTGCGAGTTTTTGAAAAAAAGCGGCTTTTTGGCGGAATTGCGACAACTTCAGATTTAATTGAAAACTATCCAGGTTTTGATGAAGGAATTTCTGGGCTTGAGCTTTCAAAAAGATGCGAGTTCAAGCTGAAAAATTTGGTGCAAAATTTGATTATGGTGAAGTCTTAGATTTTGAAAATCTTGGCAATTTCGTACGATTAGATATTGATGGCGAAAAAAATTTGATTCAAAAACAGTTTTGATTGCAACGGGAAATTCATATAGAATGCTTGGTCTGCCGCGAGAAGAAGAATTTTTTTAAGCGAGGCGTTCACACTTGTGCGACTTGTGACGGTCCATTTTTATGCTGGAAAAAGATTTGATTGCAGTTGGTGGTGGTAATTCTGCAGTAACTGAAGCTCTGTTTTTGAGCCGATTTTCAAAAGTTAAGCTTTTAGTTCGGGGCGAAATTTCGGCACAAGCGGTCTTGCAAGAGCGACTTTTTGAAGCAGTTGAATCTGGTAAAATTGAGTTATTTTTTTGAAAAACTGAAATTGAGGAATTCTTTTCGAAAAAGACTGATTTTGGTGAAAAATTATTGGTGCTCGCATAAAGCAGCAAACTGAAGAAGGTGAAAAAAACTTTTGAAATTAAAGCTTCGGCAATTTTTTTGAATTTATTGGATTGATTCCGAATTCTGGTTTTGCAAAAAAATCTGGTGTTGAAGTTAATAACTATGGTGAGATTGTTGTAAATAGCAATTTTGAAACAGATATTCCAAGAGTTTATGCTTCTGGCGATATAATTGAAAAATGCACAAAAACAGATTGTGGTAGCTGCAGCAACCGGTGCTCAAGTAGCAATAAAAATCTCAGAATTTTTTTACACAATGAAAAAAATAGGGTTATATTGCCCTATTTTAGTTTTTTTGAAAAAGTGAAAAATATCCTCAAGCGTGATATAATGGAATATAATGAAAAAGTTAGTGATTATTGACGGAAAAAGTGTATTTTATCGGGGCTACTACGCTATGGGCAATTTGAGTCTTGAAGACGGAACGCCAACAGGCGGTGTTTATGGTTTTGCCAGTTTAGCTTTTGAGGTTATTCGAAAATTAAAACCAGATTATGTGGTTGTGGCTTGGGATAAAAAAGGAACTTCAACCGCAAAAAGAAGTGCGATTTATCCTGAATATAAAGCTGGGCGAAAAAAAGCGCCAGATGATTTCTATGAACAGATTCCGCTTTTAAAGGATTTTTTGAAGACTTTAGGCTGGCCTCTTTTTGAAACTGATGGCTATGAGGCTGATGATATTTTGGGGACTCTAGCGGTTCAGGCAAATAAGCTTGGAGTTGAAGCAAATTTGATTACTTCTGATCTTGATATGTTGCAATTGATTGATGAAAATACTAAAGTTTTTGCAATGAAGCGCGGATTTTCGGATATCGAAGAATTTGATCTTGAATATTTTGAGAACAAATATGGCTTAAAACAATCTCAATTTTTAGATTTAAAAAGCACTTCAAGGTGATTCTAGCGACAATATTCCAGGTGTGCTAGGATTGGCCCAAAAACTGCTACGCAACTTTTGCAAGAGTTTTTTTACGCTTGAGGGAATTTATGAAAATCTTGAAAAATATCAAACCAGCTTTAGCGAAAAAAACTTGAAGATGGTAAAGATTTTGGCGTTTATGAGTAAAAATTGCTGAAATTTTTTTCTTGATGCACCAGTTGAGCTCAACTTTGAAGACGCTGATATTCATAATTTTAATTATGAAGAAGTTTTTAAAAATGCTTCGAAAGCTTGAATTTAACTCTTTGGTGCGAAAAATTCCAAAAGAGATGAAAACTGGCTCAGAGGATTTTGAAACAAAAAAATGAAAACCAAATTGGGCTTTTTTTGAAGAAGTTTTAAAACCTTCTGAGATTAATATTTTGCCAAAAATTTCTGCTGAAAAGTTTTTTTCAAAAACCGCAAGATTTGGTTTTCTTTGATTTTTGATAGTCAAAAATTAAAAAAATTTTAGTTTCGAATTTTGAAAAATATTGCAGAATTTAATTTTATGGAATTTTCGAAATTTGCTGATTTCTTCAGAAATACAAAAACAGTTTTCTTTAATGCGAAAGAAGTATTTCATAAAAATTTTTTTAATACCGGTATTGATTTTTGAAGATTGGGGTGAAATTTACGATATTGAGCAATTGAATTTTTTTGTTGAATGCTTTAATCCGCGATAAAAGTTTGAGTGGAATTTATGGCGAAAAAAATAGATGAAGATGATTCGAAGGTTCGAATTTCAGCGATGCGGATTATCTTTGAGCGTCAACAAAAAAAGCTTGAAGATTTGCCAAGAATTCGTGAAATTGCTGAAAAATTAGATTTCAATGAGTTTGGTTCTGTTTAAAATGGAAAAAGCTGGTGTTGAAATTTGCCCAGAGATTTTTTGCTAAAATGAGTGAGGAATTTGCTGGTGAAATTTCAAAGATTGAGAAGGAGATTTTTGAAATCGCTGAGCGAGAATTTAATGTTGCTAGTCCATTGCAGCTTTTCGAAAGTGCTTTTTGAAGATTTAAGCCTACCGACAAAAAGGTATTAAAAAAATCAAAAATGGCTTTTCGACAGGGCAAAAAGAGCTTGATAAATTACGAGAATATAGCCCGATTATTGAAAAAATTGAGCAATTCCGTGAGTTTTCGAAATTAAAAAGTACCTATGTTGATGCTTTGCCAAAATTAGCAGATGAAAAAAATCGGATTCATAGCAATTTTGCGCAAGATGTAACAACAACGGGGCGGCTTTCTTCAAGTAATCCTAATTTGCAAAATATACCGATTCGTTCCGAGCTTGGTCGGCGTATTCGTGAGGGCTTTGTGGCGAAAAAGGGAAATCTACTAGTTTCAGCAGATTATTCACAGTTTGAATTAAGATTGGCGGCAGTTTTGGCGAACGACAAACCTTTGATTGAGACTTTTGAAAAAGATTTAGATATCCACGCAAAGACTGCGAGTGAGGTTTTTGGTGTTCAGATTGATGAAGTTTCGAAAGAGCAACGACGCATTGCAAAAATTATTAATTTCAGTGTTCTTTATGGTGTTGGAGCTCATAATCTTTCTGGTACGATTGGAGTTGGTTTTTTATGAGGCGAAAAAATATATTGAAGAGTATTTCAATGCGCACAAACCGATTCGGGAGCTTATGGATAATACATTAAAAAAAGCTCAGGATGAAGGTTTTGTAGAGACATTTTTTGGTCGAAGGCGACCAATGCCAGATATAAAATCGAGTAATTTTATGATTCGTGAGATGGCAAAGCGAGCAGCTCAGAATATGCCGATTCAGGGCACTGAGGCAGACTTAATGAAGCGAGCGATGTTGGCTGTTGATGAAAAATTGTAAAAGCTGGGCTCGGTGAACAAATTTTACAAATTCATGATTCAATTTTTGGTGAAGTTCCAGCTGAAAATGCTGAAAATGTGTCAGAAATTTTTAAAGCGAGAAATGGAAAACGTGGCTCCAGAATTAAATATTAAATTAAAGGTTGAAGTTTCTATTGGTAAAGATTGGCTAAATATGTAATAAATATATATTGTAAGATAAGTTTTTGTGGCGCAGTCTTGATTTTTTAAAAACGCTTTTTGTTTATAATTATTTTAGGAAATATTTTTAAGGTGGAGGGACTTAGATAATGAAACATAAAATATTATTTGGCGTAGTTTTTAGCTATTGCTGTTTTTGAGTGCAGGGCCAAACGTGGTGCAAGTAATTAAAAAAATAAAAAAATGATATTGCCGCAATGAAAAACCCTGTTGGTTCGGTTTGTGGGGATGATATTATTAATAGATATAACAATATCAAAGGTAAAAAAAGAAGAATATGTTAAAAATGCAAAAAGCCTTAGGGGATGAGATTTCGAAAAAAAGCAGGAAATGAAAAAGACTCCAACTGTGTTATGATGCGGCTTTTTATTGGAACGGAAAATCAGGAACAAACATTTAAAAATCTTGAAGAAATGATTAATAAGGGCCAGAACCCAAGTTTAAAAATTAATGGTGTTAGCTATATTGAATATATTAAGCCCTGCAAGCTTTAGAATATAAAGATGCTGGAGATTTATTCTAAATGAAAAAGCTTAATATTTTATTTTTGCTGTTTTTGTTTTTCTTTTGTATTTAATTCTGTATTTTTCAAAAAGAATACAAACGCTGCATCTGATGAAATCCCAGAAAAATGTTGCTAAGAGGCTTATAGATTCTTGTAATCTGAATAACACATGGATTAAAGAAAAGGAACTATGATGGGACTAAAGAAGATTTTAGCCCATACCCGCCTGGTATTAGATCATTAACAGGAAACTGGATATCTGCTGATCCTGAAGGTAAGGAACTTATTAGTTCTGTTTATGAAAAGCATGAATTTCAAATAAGTAAAGAGAATAGAAGCTTCTATCTTAATATCGCCGCAATTGCATGTCATAGTCCAGCTCAAGCTTCAGCTACAAATATTAGGATTATGAAAGAACTAGATGCTGATAAACTTGAAACAAATGGTTCTGTTACTTTTGGCGATAGAGGCCAAGGAACTGCTTATAATTTTAATTTGAAAGCTAAAGAATATGGTCGTATTGCTCCACCCACTAAAATCACCGTTAAAGAATCTGAAATAGATAAACTTTCAGACGGAGATTATATACATTTTAAAGTGTGGCAGTGTTGGAATGGATATAAAGAAGGGAATCATGGTTGGGATGATGATGTTTTCAATCAATGGCCAGGGTATTGCTATCCTCATAAAGTTACCATAAGAATCAAAGCTCCAGTTAAGTTTAATGTTGAAGGAGATACTAAGGCTGCAGTTTTTAAATTCTAGCCAGAGAATTAATTCAGATGATTCAAGATTTAAGAGTAATGGTCGCTATAATCCTCAAACTGCTAAAGTTGGCCAATGGGTTTCTTTTAGGCACAAAGTTACAGGTAAAGATTTTAACAAAAGCAATGTTAGCGGTAGTGGTCATTATCAAACTTTCAGAAATGATGGACATGGCGATTATTCGGTAAATAATTATAATTTTAGATGGAATAAAGAATCGTGGGATAGTAGGCCCTACAATAATTAATCAAGGTAATATTTGGGATACAATTAATGCAGTAAGCACCGATAGGGAAATCTTTAGGGTAACCAGAGATATGGCCGGAAAGACAATATGTTCAAAAATGTCATATGGAGTTGCTGCTGGAGATATCGATAATACTAATAGGTATAATAAAACTACTAATGATGCTTGCGTTTATATTCCTTATGATTTTGAAATAACACCTTGTGTTAAAAATTGATAAAATTCGAAACTGCTCTGGTGGCGATTTAGATGTTCCTACTAATGGTAAAGTGCCAAACGACCCTAATGATGGTGAAGAAATTAATATTCCGGGAGGCGGAACTGAAACTTCATCAATAAGATATAAAATTACAACTTGGCGTGTTCCTTCAGATAAAGAGAGTTTTTGTAACTCAAAATAATAAGAGAGATAATACGAATAGCGATACCTGTTCACCTTCAAACTTTTATTATCAAGATTATCAAGGAATTGAAAATTGTCGTGTTGTAAAAGAAGGGACTGGAAAATTTAATAAAGATACTCGAGTTGCCGACTTCATACCTTCAATTGAAGATGGTGCCGAGGCGGAACCCGTTATTGTGTGGCGCTTTCATCTCGCCATATAAGATGAATTCAAATCAAAGTCAGGCTGAACAAGCCAAGCAAGAACGAGAAAATTTAGACTGGCGGCATAGTGCGCCAATCTGTATTAAGCTAGTTAAGAAACCCTAAAGTTCAATTTTTGGGAAATGGCGTTTATTCAAAATCGGGTATTCGAACAAGTTTATCTACAACTCAAACAAAGGGGTTCTTGGTTCTTGGGTTGAATATGAAGCACCTCGGGTGTAAAAATTAAAGATTTTCGAACTGAATCTTCGCAAAGTACGCGAAAGTTGGCAATTGAAGATTATTCTTCAAAAAGTAGTTTTGGCTAAGGAAAATCAAGTATTAATTCATTAATTTCAAACATTTCTTCAAAATTTCCAAAAAAAGAATTTCGAAGATGCGAATACAAAAAGTTGAAGTTTTTGACGATGCGAACAAAACAACTTGGTTCAATTTTCGGCTGATAAGCAAACTCGAGTGATCTATGGTAAAAATATTCGAATTTCTGGCGATATCGTGAATGCTGATAGAGTCGTAAATAGTGATTCAGATTTTTCGCCAGATTATAATTATTGCTGACGGAGATATTACTATTGACCAAGGAGTAAAAAGAGTCGACGCATGGTTGATTGCTCAAGGAGTAATAAATACTTGTGCGGTTAATGGTGCTCAGAATGCTAATGACGTTAATATGAAAAATTGTAACAATCAATTGCGTGTGCGTGGTGGAACGGCTTCGAAAGGATTGCGATTATGGCGAACTGCTGGCTCTGATGGGACTGCGAAAGATACGCTAGCTAATCCTGCTGAAATTTTTAACCAATCGGCAGATACCTACTTGTGGGCTCAGTCTCAATCTGGTAGTGTTGGTAAAATTGTTACAACTTATACTAAAGAACTTCCAGTGAGGTATTAAATATGACAAATAGAGAGTTTAAAAAAGGCGGTGTTTCAATCTTTATTGTTATTATGGTTAGTATTTTGGTTTCTATTATGTCTGCAAGCTTTTTGCGGATTATGCTCCGAGACCAAGAGCAGGCTAGTAAGCTAGATCTTTCGCAGAGTGCCTATGATAGTGCTCAGGCGGGAGTTGAAGATGCTAAAAGATTTTTACGAATTTATAAAGGTGCTTGCGGTGGCGCAGATGTTGGTAAGAAAGTTTTTGAAGGTAAGACATATGATTGCAGTGAAATGACAAAGGCAATTTTGTCTGGTAATTGTTATGTTTTAGCAACTGCCGGAATTGGCACTAATGGTGGTGAAACTATAGTGCAAACCACAACAAGTTCTGGTGGGGGAAATACCGATCGAGATTTAAACCAGGCCTATACTTGTGTTAAAATTAAAACAGATACTTCTGACTTTTTAGGCCAAAGTAACGAAGGGACGCCTTCAGTTATTAGCTTGAAAGGTGTTTCGAGTTTTAACCAGATTCGTGTTAAGTGGCACACCAAAAATAATATGGCGAATGGCTCAAAAATATCGCTAGATTCAATAAATAATCCTAATGCTCGCCCTAATATTTTGAAAGATTGGCAGGCTCAAAATAGACCAGCCATATTAAAAACCCAATTATATGGTTATATTCCTGGACATAATCGAAATTCATCAACAAGTATGGATACACCTTATCCAGATGATGGAAATGGTGCGAGTGAAATGCTATTTTATCCTGCTTCAGGCTTAGATTCTCGAGTTGTGAATAGTTCAAATCTACCAACTGTTCGTCGAGACGAAAATTCTACACAGTCAACTAATGACTATACTTTTACGAAATGCTCAGATGACCTTGGGGCTGGCTCAAGTACCTATGCTTGTGAAATGGTAATAAATATTGGGCGAAACGTTTCTCCAACTGATGTTTTATATGCTCGATTGACACCTTTAATGAATAATGCTGAATTTAAAATTGAGCTTATGAATAATGGCAATATTGTAGATTTTTAAGGGCATTCAACCAAAAGTTGATTCAACTGGTCGAGCAAATAGTCAGTTTAGAAGAATTGAAAGTCGAATTGGATTCCATGATAGTAATTTCCCAGTTCCTTTATTTTCTGCTCAAACTGAAGGAGATGAGCCGATTTGTAAAGATTTCTCAGCAACTAAAATTAAAAATGGTGGATTAAACTGTAAAATGTAATATAAAAATAGCCTTTATAAAGGCTATTTTATTATATTTTTGAAATTATTATTTTTGCATATTCGATTGCGCGTGTTTCGCGAATTATATTAACTTTAATTACTCCTGGATATTGCATTGTGCTTTCAATTTTATCTGCAATATCTCGTGCCATTTTTATTGCGGAAAGATCGTCGATAGATTCTGGTGAAACTATTACACGGATCTCTCTACCAGCCGAAATAGCATAAGCCTTGTTTATTCCCTTAAAGCTAGTTGCAACATTTTCAAGCTCGCGCATTCTCTCTACAAAGTTTTCAGCAGAAGCGTTTCGAGTTCCTGGTCGAGAGGCACTCATTGCGTCAGTTATTTTAACAATAATTGCCTCAACTGTTGTAGCTTCAACATCTTCATGATGTGCTGCAATTGCGTTTACGACTCGGGGATCCATTCCATATTTTTCGGCAAGTTCAGCACCTATTTGAGCGTGTTTTCCTTCAATCTTATGAGTTACGGCCTTTCCGATGTCGTGGAAGAGCGCAGCAGTTTTTGCAATCTTAACATTTGCACCAATTTCTTCAGCAATTAAGCCTGCAACATTGGCCATTTCTGTTGAATGTTTCAAAACATTCTGGCCATAACTTGTTCGAAACTTTAATTCGCCAAGTAGTCGCAACATTTCATGTGGTAAACCTGAAAGTCCTACTTCACGAGCAGCATCTTCACCAGCACGATTAATTTCCTTGTTTATTTTCACGCTCAGCTTTTTTTCAACAACTTCTTCGATTCTTGCCGGATTGATTCGTCCGTCTTTCATTAAAAAGCTCGAGCGAAAGTCGTGCAACTTGGCGGCGAACAGGGTCAAAACTTGAAAGAACAACCATTCCAGGAGTATCATCAACCAAGATATCTACACCAGTTTCGCGCTGAAGTGCTTGAATATTTCGACCTTCTTTGCCGATAATCCGACCTTTCATTTCATCATCAGGGAGTTTTAAAGCGGTAACTGTTCGTTCAGCTGTTACTTCGCTTGAAATTCGTTCCATTGCTGAAACTAAAATAGCCTGAGCTCGCTCTTCAGCATCTTCGGTTGCATTTTTTGGAGCTTTGCAACTAGATTAACCATATCTTGAGCCATATTTCTTTCGGCAATTTTTCATAATTTTTCAGCCGCTTCTTTTTTGAAAGCTTCGCAATTTTTTTCAAGTTTTTTTCATCTTGCTTTTTGCGAATTTCTTTAATCTCATTTTTGAGTTTTTCAACTTCAAGCTCATTGTTTCGAAGTTTCTCGGTTCGTAAATCAATCTGATCAAGTTTTCGGTCGAGAGATTCTTCTCGTTCTGCAAGGCGATTTTCAGTTTTTTTCGAATTTCTTTTCTCCGTTCCGACTCATCTTCGTTAGCCTTTTTCAGTAATTTTTAAGGCTTTTTTTCATTTGCACGTTCTAAGATTTCAGCTGATTTTTTCGGGCTTCAGCAATAATTTTTATCTGAATTATTTTTTTGCATTTGCAGTTTTTCACTTTTTGATATGCAAAAAGCGCTACCACTGCCAAACAAAACGCCAAGCGTAGCTATAATTATTTCCATATTTTTTTCCTTTCATCAATAAATAGTTAAAAAAATCAAAAAGCAATACTATGCCTAAATCCATTTTTATCATAAAAAGTAAATTTCAAAATTGCGAAAAATATTTTTAGTGTATAATTTAATTATGTTTATGTCTTTTTAACTTGGTGGTATGGGAAAGGGCTAGCTTGGCGTGCTGATAAGATTTTAGATGGAATCGAACGCCTCGATTGATACTTTTTCGCTCGGTCTTTTAATAAAAACTTGGTTTGCGCCTTTTCGGCAAATTGATGCTTTTAGGTGTTTCGAACGCTTCGATTGAAGTTCGAATCAAGAAGTCTTTTGATAAGCTTTTTTTCTCGGTTTATTGGTGCTTTTTGCGAACAATAATAATGATAATTGGTATATTTTTTTATTAGTTTTTAAAGCAATTTGGGGCTTAGCAATGTTAATTTTATGGTTAATTTCACCGGTTTTTACCGATTATTCTTGCTGTATTTTTTTACAACTGGTTGGACGCCGAAAATTATTCCAAAAAAATTAAGGATGATTTTAAAAATTGGCAAAAAAATATTCCATCAAAAAGAAGTTAAACCAATTAAAACAAAAAGGAGTTGGTTCTTATGATTTTTGATTACAATAATTTGCGCGCAAAAATCTCGTTTAATGAATGGGCTTAGGGATTTTTTTATTTCTACTTAAGATTTTTGAAAAATTGTTGGAACTTTGAGTGATTTTTGTTTAATTTTTAATGGATTCGGCTCTTGGCTGGTTAATTTTAGCATTTTTCATCAATAATTACAATTTTAGTTCATTGGTGGAACGGAGAGCTTTCATAGGTTGGAACCAACAAAAGATTTAAAAATTGAAGGACAATTAGCTAGTAATATTTTAGGAAAAACTTTCGAAAAATCCAACAAGCGAGCAGATCGCAAAAGTAGTTTTAGAAAGTTCCGGCGGAAAGTTTATTGTCTCACGTTTTTGGACTTGGAAAAACTACGATTGAGAGTTTGGTTCAGATTCCACAAAACTCACCTGAAAAATATTTTTTTCAAACTGCACTACAAATTCAGCAAAAGTTAAAAACTAAAACCGTTTCTGGTTCGGTTCTAACTCTTGCAATAATTCGAAATTTTCCGAATTATGAAACGCTTCTTGCGCAGTTTTATCTTGACTTTGAAGATTTAGAACGTGGTGTATTGTGGCATGATCATATTTTTTTCACTAATAAGTCAATCTAAAAATTCCAATTAAAACTGGTGGAATTGCCCGCGATTGGTCGTTTGGTTATACGCCAACCTTGAATCGTTTTTGGGGTGAATATTACAAATCAGGTTTCGAACAATATTTTAATGTCTTCAAATTTAGAGCAACATAAAGATTTAGTTTTTGAAAAATGGTTGAACAATTCAGTGGTAATGGAAAGCAGAATGTTGCCCTGATTGGTGCTGATGGCGTTGGCAAAACTACTGTTGTGAATTCTTTTGCTGCAAAAATTGCAAAATGGTAGTGAGAAAATCCCTTCAAATTTAAAAATTTAGACAGGTTGTTTCTCTTGATGCTGCATCTTTGATTGCGGCAGCGCCAGGGCGAGGTGAAATAGAAAATTTACTGAATTATGTTTTGAACGAAGCTTATGCTGCTAAAAAAATATAATTATTTGTCTTGATAACGCCCAGCTATTTTTTTGAAGATGGTGTTGGTTCGGTTGATGTTTCGAATTTACTTCTTCCTATTATTCAGGCTGGTGCTTTAAGGTTAATCTTAACTCTTGATGAGCAGAGATTTTTGCAAATTTCAGCAAAGAATCCAGCTCTTGCTCAGGCAATGAATAGGCTGAAGGTTAAACCAGCTAATTATGATGAAACATTGGCGGTTATGCAAGACAAGTTGTTGATTTTTCGAACATCAAAATGGCGTGTTTTATCAGTTTCAAGCACTTAAAGAAGCTTTTAAGCTAAGTGAAAGATATATTTTTGATTTAGAAATGCCAGGGCGGGCAGTGCGTTTGTTAGAGATGGCGGCAGGATTTGCTGATAATAAAATTGTAACGGCGAGCTCAGTTGAAAAAGCGATTGAGCAAACAATGAATGTAAAAATCGCTACTGCAAATGTTAATGAAGAGAAAGAAACTTTATTAAACCTTGAAGATTTATTGCACGCCAGAATGGTTGGCCAGGAAAAAGCAGTTTCGGCTGTAGCAAATGCTTTGCGTCGTGCGAGAACTGGTGTTCGAAATCAAAACAGACCAATTGGAACATTTCTATTTCTTGGCCCAACTGGAGTTGGTAAAACAGAGCTTTCGAAGGCACTTTTCAGAAGTTTATTTTAATGGTGAAAAATAATATTGTTCGTCTTGACTTGAACGAATTTGTGAATCTTGATGACGTCTCAAGATTGATTGCAGATGGTGCGCGTGATGCAAGTTCTCTAACTGCTCAAATGATGAAAAAGCCTTTCTCGGTTGTTCTTTTAGATGAAATTGAAAAAGCTCACCCAAATGTTCTAACTGCTCTTTTGCAGGTTTTAGATGAAGGTATTTTGAGGGATGAAAAAAACCGTGAGGTTTCATTTCGAGATGCGATTATTATTGCAACATCAAATGCTGGTTCTGAGCGAATTCAAGAGTTAATTTCTCGTGGTTACGATTCAACAAGTGCTGAAGAAATTATTGTAAATGACTTAATTGTAAGTCGTAATTTCGCCCTGAATTTCTCAACCGTTTTGACGAAATTGTTGTTTTCGAACCACTTACAAAAGAAAATCTGATGCAAATTATTGATTTGATGATTGTTGGGGTAAATAAAACTCTTGCTGGTCAAAAAAATTACAGTTTCTGTTACGCCAGAAGCTAAAATATTGCTTGCAAATTTAGGATATGATCCAAAACTTGGCGCTCGACCAATGAGAAGAGTTATTCAGCGAGTCGTGGAAAATACTATTGCACGAAAAATGCTTTCCGGCGAAGCTCAAGCTGGTTCGAATATTGAAATTACTCCAGAGATAGTTCGACAAAGCTAATATAAAATAAAAATCAGCAGATAGATATTCTTGCTGATTTATTTTTCAAATTTTGAGGGCCAGGAGGGGCTCGAACCCTCGACACCCTGCTTAAGAGGCAGGTGCTCTAACCGGCTGAGCTACTGGCCCAATATTCACATTATAGCATATTTAATCGTGAAAAAGACTTTTTGGTTATTTTTGGCTGAATTTTGTAAATATAATATATACCTAATATTTTTAAAAAGGTTTTAAATTTTTAATTTCGAAACCATAGTTAATAAAAAGTAGAGGTATTTTTGAAAAATTGCCTACATTTGAGCAAGCTTTTAGCATTTTTCAATCCTCTCGGCGTAGCCAAAAAGTATAGAATACAGTAATGTTTGAAATCGGGAAGGCTTTCTAAAAATTTTTAAGATAAATTTGGTAGTTTTGCTATTTTTCTAAGTTTAATTTTTGAAATTATAACCAGAAAAGGGTTAATTTCAAAACCTATAGCTTTTTGTATTAAAAATTGTTTTACGACTTTTTAAAAACAACTCCATCACCAGAACCGATATTTACGAGGACGTCTTCTTTAGAAAGATTTATTGTTTCGAAGAGTTTGAAAAGATCTGATTTATGTGTTGGGGCATACGGTGCGCCAAAAAAATATAGTTAAAAGAAAAGCTATAATAATTATGCTGAGAATAAATAATATTTAGCAAAAAAATAATTTCTATAAAATAAAATAATTTGGTACCCCCGGTAGGACTCGAACCTACGGCCAGGAGGGTAGAAACCTCTTACTCTAATCCACTGAGCTACGGGGGCGTACCTAAAACAATTATATCAAGTTTTTTAAAAAGTCTATATGATTATTTTTTTCTAAAAGCAAAAACCTCCAGAAAATGGAGGCTTGTGCTAAAACAAAAAAGATCAAATGGTGCGGGCGGAGAGAATCGAACTCTCATCACTTGCTTGGAAGGCAGGTATATTAGCCGTTATACGACGCCCGCATGAGATTATTATAACAAACATTTTTTATAAAAGCAAGACTTTTTTGAAAAAAGAATGTGTTTATGCTAATATGGTATTATGAAATTGAATGATTATGTTGTAAAATCAAGTCTTGAAGAAGTTGCTCACTCTAGCGGATACGCTAAAGCTCAGTCTGGTGGAAAAATTGGTGCTGCAAGCTCACAAAGTTTTGCACAGCGCCAAGCGATTGATTATGGAAATTCGAAAGTGCGCTCATATCGAGATTCTCAACTTGGTCAATTAAGAATGGCGCAAAAAACTAAAATGGAAAGTTCAAGATCAGCTCTTGATCAGATTAGAGCCAAAAGAGAAGAAAGGGCTTCAAATTATTTTCAGCAAAATCTAAATAGACAAAAAAATACACTTTCGAATGATCAGATTGATCGGTCGACAAAAATAAGAATGACGAAAAGTGGTCTCGGCGAGGTTCAGCAAACCGGAATAGCGGGTTTTTACAGCTCGCAAACTTCAAGCTCTCAAAATGTTGCGCAAAGTTTTCGCCCACAAATTAAGCCAAAATTTTAAAGCTTGATTTTCAGGTTTTAATGTGTTAAAATGGTTGAAGTTGTGGCGGATGTAGCTCAGCTGGTTAGAGCGCTGGTTTGTGGCACCGGAGGCCGTGGGTTCGAACCCCATCATTCGCCCCAAGTAAATTTGAGCTTAAGGCTCTTTTTTTATTTGACCAAAATTTTAAAGTATGATATAGTATTATATAGATTTTTGCCAAGGAGGAATAAAAATGGCTAAATTTAAATTGAACCTTACAGAAATCATATCAAAAAGATGGATGAGGCTTTTCAAGATACTCTTGATTGTTTTAGGGCTCATCACCCAAGCTTTTGCAGTAGTCTTGATGATCAAAATGAGAATAATCTCTTGGAGGCGATTAAAAAGTTCACTAATTCAGGCTGCTGAAGTTCTGCTTGAAGAGGACTGTGGAGCGGAAAGCTCTGATGTCGATATTGAACTTCTAACAATCTTCGAAATTTTGAGTGGTGAAAAACCGAGCGGGATTTCTTGTATCAAATTTAACTTGAAGTTTATTTATTTTTCTTGTTAAAAAAACTTGAAGATAGATCAACATTTGAGTTTCCTGCTGCGAACTCGATTCTTGAAAATACGATAAATTATTGTGAATTGCACAAAGGATTTAATAATTGAAAAACTCCCAATTTGGGAGTCTTTTTAACTATGAAAATAAAGTTTCGATCTTTGCGCCGAGTGAATTTAATCTTTCTGCAAAATCTTCGTAGCCGCGATTAATATTGTAAACATCTCGCAAGGTTGAAATTCCTGGCGCAGCGAGCATTGCGATTAAAACTACAACACTTGGGCGAAGGGCGCTTGGCGCAATAACGTCTGCAGGTTTCCATTTTGTTGGGCCAGAAATATAAACACGATGCGGGTCAACAAGTTCAATTTTGGCATTTAGCTTGGAGAGCTCGGTAAAATAAATTGCACGGTTTTCGTAGCTCCAGTCATGAATCAAGGTTCGACCTTCCGCGGCAGTTGCAATTAATCCAAGAAAAGGTAAATTGTCCATATTTATACCAGGAAATGGTAGTGCGTGAATTTTATCTTTCGCGGCATGCAGTTTTGATTTTTTAACTTTAATATCCACAAGGCGCGTTTTTTTATTTTTCGAAAGATATTCGGGGCTGATTTCGAAATTTGCACCCATTTGTTCGAGGGTTGCGAGTTCAAGCTCGTTGAATTCGATTGGCGCACGTTTGATAGTGATTTCAGAATTTGTAACCAGCGCAACCGCCACGAAAGTTAAAGATTCAATAGGGTCTTCGCTTACGTAATATTCAACATCTTTCTCGATTTTTTTGTTAATCCATGAACTTTTAAGGTTGTTGTTCCAATTCCTTCAATTTTAACGCCAAGCTCTTCAAGAAAGAAACATAAATCTTGCACCATATAGTTTGGACTAGCATTTCGAATTGTAATTTCTTGGCCAGAAAGTGCTGCGGCCATAATTATATTTTTCGGTTGTTGTGTCTCCGCGCTCGGTCAAAAGTATTGGCTTCTCAACTTTTTTGGTTTGTTCGAAAACTTTGTAAAAATCAGTTTGTGCTGCAACATTTGCGCCAAAATATCTTAATCCAGAAAGGTGTGGCTCAACTGTGCGTGTTCCTAAATTACACCCACCAGAAAAAGGTATTTCGAAGTCTGAATATTGGTGAAGAAGTGGACCAAGGAACATTAGAATACTGCGTGTTCTCTTAGCAGATTCAATATTCATATTTTCGAAAGATAATTCTTTAGGAGGTATAATTTCGAGATCATTTTTCATCATTTAGCCATTTAGTTTTTACGCCAATCGAATTTAAAACTTCAATAATTCGATTAACTTCTTCAATTCGAGCAACGCGGCGAAGAATCGTTTTTTTCCTTTATTTAAAAAGAGAAGCACAAAAGTAGAGCTACGGCGGCATTTTTGAAGTTTTTAACTTCAATTTCTCCAGAAAGTTCACGACCGCCATGAACACGAAAAATTAGTTTTTTATTTGAATTAACAGATATAATTTCGCTCGAAAGTTCTTCTGAAATTCTTGCAAGCATTTCAATAGTTATATTTTTGCTTTACCACTTTCAATTCGGTTAATTGCACTTTGTGAGGTACCAATTTTTTTCAGCAAGCTCAACTTGAGTTAAATTCTTGTGCAAGCGGGATTCTTGAATAAGCTTCCCTGATTTTTTTCTAAATAGGCTTGTTCTTCGTTCATGAAAATAATTATATCACTTATGGTATAATAAAAACAAGTTTTCTAAGAATTTTTTTATTTTTTTAAAAATATGATATACTTAAAAAAATATGATATAGCGACGGTTTTATATTTTTAGTTTCGAAAAGTTTAATTTTTTAAGGAGAGTTTTTTTATGTTTGATGAAAAGATTTTTGACGTAATTGAAAATGAGGAAAATCGTCAGCGAGAAGGCTTGGAGCTAATTCCAAGCGAGAATTATGTTTCAAGAGAAGTATTGGCAGCACTTGGTTCTAGTTTTTAACAAATAAATATTCTGAAGGATATCCTGGTAAAAGATATTATGGTGGTCAGGAAAATACTGACATCATTGAAAGCTTAGCAATTGAACGCGCAAAACAGCTTTTTAATTGTGATCATGCTAATGTTCAACCACATAGTGGTGCAAATGCTAATGAGGCGGTTTTATAATGCTTGGTTAGAAGTTGGCGATACGGTTTTGGGTATGGATTTATCTCAAGGGGGTCATTTAACGCACGGCTCACCAGTAACGCGTAGTGGTAAGATTTATAATTTTGTACGATATGGCTTAGATGAAAATGGCGAAATTAATTATAGGCAGATTGAAGAATTAGCTGAAAAATATAAGCCAAAAATTATTCTTGTGGGATTTTCTGCATATCCTGGTGAAATTGATTATGCTAAAATTGCTGAAATTGGCAAAAAAATATGGAGCAATGTTGATGGCGGATGTAGCACATATTGCTGGATTAATTGCTGGAGGTGTTTCGAAAAACCCATTTGAGTATGGTTTTTAATGTTGTAACAACTACAACCCACAAAAACTTTGCGTGGCCCTCGTGGTGGAATGATTCTTTCAAATGGAAAAGTAGGGAATCCACCCAAAAACCAGAAAAACTCTCGAGAATCTCCCAACTCTAATTGATCGTAGTGTCTTTCCGGGAACTCAAGGTGGCCCACAAATGCATTCAATTGCAGCAAAAAGCAGTTTCTTTTTATGAAGCACTTCAGCCTGAATTTAAAATTTATGCTCAACAGGTAGTAAAAAAATGCTCATTTTTTTGGCTGAAGAGCTTATGAAAAGAGGTTTCAAACTTTAGTGACTGGAGGCACAAAAAAATCACTTAATTTTAATTGATATTTATGCGAGTTTTTGGAATTGATGGGAAAGTTGCTGAACGCGCAATGGACGCAATTGGCCTAACTTTGAACGCCAACTCAATTCCTAATGATACTCTGTCTATGTTCGAACCAAGCGGAATCCGACTTGGAACGCCGGCTGTAACTTCGCGTGGGATGAAGGAAGTCGAGATGGCTAAAATTGCCGAATGGATGGAGCTTGCGATTAAGTGGCGTGAAGATTCTAAAAAAACTTGCCGAAATTAAAAAGAAGTTGCAGATTTTTGCTAGAAATTTTTCCGCTACCGAGCGATTTATAGATAATTTTTAATATTTCGAAAAGCTAAAAGCTATGATATAATAGATTTATCATGGGTATGGTTTTTCTGAGATTTAAAGAGTGCCGCTCTAAAATTGCTTTTTCTGGGAATTATTTCAGGATTTTTAACCCTTGTTTTTTTAATACATTTCGAAAGCCTCAATCTGGTTCGATGAGGCTTTTTCGGCTTTATATAATTCGTTTTAATTTTTGCTGAAATTTGGTATTACACATCTGTTGATGTTCATCCGCCACTTTACTATTTCTTACTAAAAATTTGGAGCGTATTTTTGGCTCTAGCGATTTTTGCATTGAGGAGTCTATCTGCACTTTTTGGTGTCTTAGCTATAATTTTTGGCATATTTTTTGGTAAAAAGACTTTATAATAAGAAAAATTGCTCTATTGGCGATTAGTTTTTCTGCAATTTCACCGATGTTAATTAGATATTCGCAGGAAGCCAGAATGTATACGATGGTAGCATTTTTTGAGTGTTTTTAACGGTGAGGGCCTTTTATGAAGCTTGGGTTGCCGAAAATACGATGAAAAGTAAGAAAAAAATGGCGAATAATTTATATTATTACTGTCTGCGCTGGAATTTGGACGCAGTATCTCTATGCTTTGATTCCAATTTCATTATGGATTTTTAGAGCAGTTTATATTTCGAAGAATCAAGAAAAGAACAATAGATTTCATCTTTTTAGCTGTTTGAAATTTCAAAAGCAGAAGAATAGTACGGGACAGTTTTTGGTAATTTTTGCTGAAAAATGGCTGTCTTCACATTTGATTATCGCATTTTTATATACTCCTTTGGGTTCCATTTTTTTGTTTCTGCAAGCTACTTATGTTAAAAGCTAAGTTCTGGATTCCTGCACTTGATTTTTACGACAATACCAAATATGGTATCGAATTTCTTTTTTATCTTGATGCTGGCAAAAACTAACGGTTGGCTATCTTTGATGACTATGGTTATTCTTCTGATTATTGCAATTTTTACATTCGAAAAGTGGAGGAGCAAAAATAATAGTATTTTTGGCTGATTTTTTTCAGTCTCAGTGATTCCTATATTTTTTTGCTTTTACATTGCAAGTTTACCGCCATTTAGTTCAATTTTTGTTGATAGATATTTACTTATGGCTGAAGTTTTTTTGTGTCGATTTTAATGGCAATTATTGCGGTTAAACTTTTCGAAAATAAAAAAAGAGTGCTTCAATTTTATTGATTATTTTTGATTATTTTCTCGCATGTTTTTTTGGAATTTTTTCAGCTTAATTTACAAAAAGGGTATTTCTAAAAATGGTGGAGAAATTACTGAAATTCGGCAAGCGATTGAAAAAGGTTCGAAATGAAAAATAATGCAGCAATTGCTGTTGGCGGATTTTTATATTATTCAGCAGCACAATATTCCAATAGTGAAAGTAAAATTTGGTTTTATGGTGAGCCCCCAATTTATCGTTCTGGTGATATGATTCGAGCTGATTACACGCCAAAGATTGAGAATGATAGTAGTTTCTTGAAGAATAAAGAGTTTTTTTGTAATTTTCCCATATAACAGTGCTGATAAAAAAATCGCCAATTTCTGGTTATAATTTTTCAAAAGAAATGGATTATAACAATTCATTAAACGGTGATCCTTTATACAAAAATTTTAAAATTTATTAAAAAAATAGTCTTCACAAAATAAAAAGTGTGGTATAATTTATTTATTAAGCACCCGTAGCTCAACTGGATAGAGTACCTGGCTTCGAACCAGGCGGTTGTAGGTTCAAATCCTGCCGGGTGTACCATAGATCTTCTCGCTTTTGGCGGGTTTTTATTTTTATGATATAATTGATTTATATGAAGGAAATAATTTTTCGAAAAATCTAAAAATTCAGCAAAATATTGATTTTGGCAAACTTACAACTATGAAAAATTAGTGGAAAAAGCTCATTTTTTTACGGTAGTAAAAATATTGAAGATTTTAAGAATGCGATTAAGTTTTCGGAAAAATAATTTGCTGATTTTTATTCTTGGCGGCGGAAGCAATATGATTGTGAAGAATCAAAACTTTGCAGGAATAGTGATAAAAATGAAATTAAAGGTTTTTGAAAAGGTTTTTGAAAATGATGAGAATGTTGAATTCTGCATAAAATCTGGTGAAAATTGGCATAATTTTGTTAACTTTGCAGTTTTAAAAAGGTTTTAGCGGCTGTGAAGCGATGGCGATGATTCCTGGAACAGTCGGAGCTCTACCAATCCAGAATGTTGGTGCATATGGCCAGGAAATTGCTGATATTTTTGAAAAAGTGTTAAAGTTTTTTTGAAATCTCAACTGGTAAAATTAAAACTTTATTAAAAATGAATGTGAATTCGCTTACCGCGATAGTATTTTTAAGAATGATGCTAAAGGAAGATATTTTATCGTTTCGGTGAATTTGAGGCTTTTCGAAATCTAAAACCAGAAATGCCTGAATACAAGGTTTTAAAGGAGAAGATTGAGAATATTGGCAAAAATAAAGAAAATCTAACAGCAAAAGATATAATGAACGCGGTGGTTGAGATTCGTTCAAAAAAATTGCCAGACCCAGAAGAAATTCCAAATTCTGGAAGTTTTTTCAAGAATGTGATAATTTCGAAAGATAAAGCTGCAGAGATTCGCAAAAATATCAAAATGTACCACTCTTTGAAGTGGGTGAAAAAAATACAAAATTGCAACTGGCTGGCTTATTGAACAAGCGGGATTGAAGGGAAAAGAATTTTTTGGAATAAAAGTTCATCCAGGAAATGCTTTAGTTTTAACAAATATTTCAGCTAAAAACTATGATGAGCTGGCTAAAGCAAGAAAAATGATTCAGGATAGTGTTTTTGAAAAATTTGGTTTAAAAAAATTGAACAAGAACCGCTGGAGATTTAATAAAATTAAAAACGACATTCTTGATTTGAATGTCGTTTTTAAGATTTAAAAAGAATTATTCTTCTGTTTTTCTTCTTTAGTTTCAGGAGTTTTTTCTTCTTCCACTTCTTTCTCTCTTCTACGATTTTTATAACCAAGTATAGTTCCTTTTGCAAGGCTTTCTTTACCAGCTATATCATTCCAGCGAGAACTATCTAGGCCAAGAATTAAGAACCAGATAGGGGCTACAAATATGAAAAGAACAGACCAGGCAGGTGATTTATCTAGTTTTTTGCTAATCTCAATAACTGCAAGAACTTCGAAAACTAATGAGATTATTAGTCCAACATAAGGAACGAAAGTTAAAAGAGATTTCCAACCTTCTTGTCCACCAAGTTCGAAGAATGTCCATCTGTTGTAGAAAGGAATCCAAGCTTTTTTGGTATCGATTCCAGCCTTTTTTAAAAATTAGCATGTATAGAAGAGAGCTAATAACATATCCTATAACTGCAGCAACTAGCACGAAAATTAAAAAGAATGCAATAGATATTCCAGCAATAGCTTCATCATCTGCGCTATGGTTGTAATTTCTGTACCTATATGTGTGGTAGCTATTATAATTATACATTCAAAAATCCTTTCTTTGATTAACTTCTGTAATGATTATATGTTAAATTATATATTAAAAATTGAATTTTTTTCAATATATTTGCGTATAATAAAAGAATGAGAATTTTAGATGGTGCAGAACTCCGCGATTTTATTAAAGAGCGTCAAGCTAAGCAAGTGCGGGCTTTGCGGCAAAGTTGGCGGGTTTTTCCAAAATTAGTAATTTTTTACTCTTCGAAAAAAATCCTGTAACTGAAACTTATATGCAGCTTAAAGAAAAAAATATGGTGAAGATATTTTTAATCGAGGTTGAACGGAGAAAAGTTGCTGTTGAATCCATGAAAAAAGAAATTCAAAAAGCAAATCTTGATGAAAATATTCATGGAATTATTGTTCAACTTCCACTTGAAGATGAAAATGGTGAGAAGATTTCAAAAGAAGAAACTGAGCAAATTTTATCAGAAATATCTAAAGAAAAAGACGTTGACGGTTTGAATGATGGTGCTTTTTGTACCGGCCACAGCCCAGGCGATAAATTGGCTTTTATGCGGGGTATAATATTTCGTTAGAGAATAAAAAAGTTGCTATTGTTGGTCAAGGTAAACTTGTAGGTGCACCACTTTCAAAAATGCTTGAGGCTTCTGGTGTGTCGGTTTCGAAATTTGATGAATTTAATTCGAAAGAAATGAAAGAACAACTTAAAAGATTTTGATGTGGTAATTACAGCTGTTGGAAAACCTGGGCTGATTACTTCAGAAATGCTAAAAATAAAGCTGTGGTTATTGACGCCGGAACGGCAAGCGAAAAATGGCAAAATTAAGGGCGATGTAGCTGAAGAAGTTCGTAATTTTCGAAAAGACTTAACAATTACCCCAGTGAAGGGTGGTGTTGGTCCGCTTACGGTGGCTTCATTAATTGATAATGTAATTATAGCAGCAAGAAAAATTGCTGATAAAAAAGGCCAGCAAGATTTATAAAAATAAAATAGACCTCCAAGTGGAAGTCTATTTTTTTAGATTTGAAGCTTGATCGCTCCATTGAGAAGCGGTCAGCTTAGAATCTTGCAGCTTTTCGGCTAGCGAAGTAGTAACCAAAGGCGGTCACCATTGAAGTTAATCCAAGAATTGCAGAAAGGGTGTTTGCACCAGTTTGTGGCAATTCTGTTGGGATATTTGGTGTTGGGTTGTTTGGTGTAGGTGTCGGTGGAGTTTGTTTCTTTGGAACTTCCACTTTTGCGCTATCACAACCATCATTTTCACCAGGAATTGTCGGTGTATCTACACAAGCTGTATTTATGGCAGTTATTCCTGTTGCTGTTGCTTGTGATTTAATTGTAATAGTTTTACTTTCACCAACTTTCAAAGAGCTAATCTTTAGAGTTAAAGTATTATCTTTGATTTCACCGTTATCTGCACTTACAAAAGTGATATTTGCTGGTGCACGGTCAGTTACAACAACATCTTTCAAATCAACATTTCCGTTATTTGAAACTGTAATCTCGTAGTTAAAATCAGTATTCGCTTCAACTTTAGTATTTTTCTGATTATTTACAGTTTTCTTGATAAGGATTGAAGGTTTCTCTTCACGTTTAACTTCGAAAGATTTTTCACAATTTGAATTTGAGTTTTCGCCATCTTTTGTGATAACTGTTGAAGAAATTGTGAATTTACCAACAATTTCAATGTCAAGCGTCAATTTTGAGCCATTATTTACAGTTTTTCTCAATTACGACTTTACCACTTTGATCTTTTACAATATATTTAACGCCAACGAATGTTGTGTTATTTACAGTATGAGAAGTGTTAAATTCGAATTTTGTTCGAGAAATTTGGTTAATTGTAATATTTCGACATACTAATTCTGGTTTAGATGGAATTGGTGTTGGAGCTTTAGTTTCGAAAGATTTTTCACAGTTAGCATTTGAATTTTCACCGTTTTTAGTGATGATTGTTGAAGTAACTGTGTATTTTTCGTTCACATTGTTTGGAACGGTAATTTCGAATTTAGTTCCACCATTTACAACTTTTTCGGCAACAACTTCATTTTTTTGAATTTTTACTACATATTTTTGTGCCAGTAAACTCTGTGTCTTTTTACTGAATATTTTGTGTCAGCCGCATAAGTAATTTGTTTTTCGTCTTTTCGAACAATGTTCAAACTTAAAGCTTCACATTTGTAAACTGGATTTTTAGGAGTTTCACATTTTTTTGTAACTTTTACGCTTGCAGTGTCGTTTTTAACGATTTTTGGTCACTTGCTTGAGCGATGTTAGTTAAAGTGTTATCTCCACAAACTGGTAAACTATTTTCAGCTGAAACAGTTGCGTCAAAACCGAACATAAGCGTCGCCATTTGGTTGATATGAACCGATATTGATTCCAGAATTTTTGAATGACATTGTCGCTAACTTTTCAATCCTTTTTGGATTTGATGTGTTGTAGAGCTTTGTTGAACCTGCAACATAATTCAAACCTTTTTGGTAGAATGTCGCAATTACAAGATTCTGAATCCCTGCAGAACTTGTATTTTTAGCGTGAATTTGGAATTGAACTGTGTCGCCAGATTTTGCGTTTGCAGTTTCAACCCAAGATTTTTTTCGCCATTTGTTTTATTTCGAACTGTTTTTCGCAAGGTCTATATTTTTTTCTTGCGGTTGGCTAACTTGAGCTTTTTAACTTTAACGGTTACATAACCTGCATATTGGAAACATCCAGGGATTTTTTTCCGTCAAGTTTATCATATCCAAGTTTTTGCCCCAGTATTATTTACGATACTGTCTGGAAGTTTAGTTGTACCCATTCCGTTATTTTCGAAAAGGGCAGAACCAGCAACATAAGCCAAGTTAAAGTCATTATCACTTGAAAAAGTTGCTTCATCCCAAACTGTGTTAGGCTTTGCATTTGAAGCCGAAATTTGACCTTGAACAGTCACATTTTTTGCTGTTGTTGTTGGAACGTTAAGTTTTGCCACTACGTTTTCGGCAACAAGATTTAAGTTCGAAGCTGCGTTGTTGTGAACGTACATTCGAACGTAATATTCTTTGCCATTTTGGACTTTCATATTGTTTGTCCATTTTGCGTTTGAGCCAACTTCACGGATTCCAACGAAATCTTTTTCGTCTCCGCCAATCACAGGGTTATTTGTGATTGAGTTAAATGTAATATAATCTGCTGGTTTTTCAATAGTGAATGATGGCCGAGATGGACCCCAAGCCCAAACTAGAGCTGGAGCTATTGCTGCCACCAAAACTGAACCAGAGATTATTGAATGGTTTTTAATAAAAATTAATGAGTTTTTCATTCGGTCCCCTCATTTTTCTCCCTTCTAATCTCCACTTATTAGAATTTATTATTAGTATCATCATAATTCTGTTTGTCAATATTTTTGTTTTCTTCGCTTTAGCCGAATTGTTAAAACTTAAAAATCGGGTTATTAAGAAGTATCAATGTAAAGCCGGGCGGCGGAAAACCGCCCAGCGTGAGTTTCGAAAAGATCAAAAATCTTTCGAAAAAGTGCTAATCGTTAATTGAAGCTAATCGTCAATTGCAGGCTCGCTCATTGAGCCATTACCTGCAAAATTGGCCGAGCTACTTGGAGCTGTAGCTCCATTCGCTCCAGATTCTACTGGTGGAACTGAGCTTGGATTTGTTAATCCGCTATAGTTCCGACCGTCAGGGGTGGTCACAGACCCATCATTGGTCACCTTTGTAGTGCCGTTGGAGTCTGTTATCTTGCCAGCGCCAGACCATTGAGATGGCTCGCTAATACGAGCATCTTGTGCTGGTGCGGTTGAGCTTGCTGGTGCAGATGGAGCTGTTGGTGCAGAGTAGCTTTCAGGCAATTTTGCCTGAGTAGTCTCCGTACCATTTTTCAGAGTCATCGTTTTGACCTCCGCCAACAGGGGCTTTGCCCTGATTAGCTGGGTCTTTGCTAGGGTCTTTTTTTCTCAACCTTGCTTTCGCTTGGCTTGTCAGGTTTTCCTGGTTTTTGTAGGAGGAATCTCGATTTTTTTCTGTCGGAATCCCAGGAACCTTGTTTTTTTCAGAACAGTATTACCGCAGTAAACTAAAACAATGTAGCAATATTTTTCAGTTGAACCTTCAGGGTTCTTAACTTCCAAATATGTTTGCCCGGAAAGATCCTGAGAGCTTTGGCTAACAACGACTTTATTGTCTTTGTTTAGCCCGGTAGTATAATAGTTACTACCGTTTTCCATGACCTTCGAGGTGATCTTGCTTCTACTTAGAAACGCCTTCACCTGATAAAAGACTTCTTGGCCTTCTTTATTGTAATAAAGAGAGCCATTTTTCTTTTCGAGCCATTTCTTTTCATCGAAATTTTGATCGATAATATTGAATGTCATTGCCTTCTCTTTTAATGCCGACACATTGTGTGCCATGTAATCGGTCATTTTCTTTTTATCGCGACATCTTTCTCATCTGAAAGAGAGTCGCTTGATGAACCGTTAGCAAAGACTTTTGTGTTGTTGGTTCTTCATGTCAGGATTTGGTTTTATTTCATTTGCTGAAACAATGTAATCCACAATCTTAAAATCTTCTTTCGGAAGATCTACAGATGAAATTGTAGAAGAAGCATTCGTGTTACCATTTTGGGTATTAGAGCTTTTTGGTACTAAAAAATACCAAAACATTGCGCCAATTACAAATAGAAACAGGACACCACCTATAGCTATTGCCGGCCAAATATTTGGCTTTGCATTTTCAATACTATCAGCTTCGTCTTTTTGTTTAACTTATCTAGAATATCTTCAAGATATTCTAGTTCTTCTTGATGAGTTTTTAAAAGAGGAGGCTTTTAGCTTGAACTCTGTCAAACCATTCCATCGACTTTTGACTATCTCCTATGAGACTTTTAATTTCTTCCCACATATCTTTGATTTTATTGTTAGTAGTGTTCATTATTATCCACCTTCCTTCCTTTAGATTTTTATTATTTTGGCCAAAATAATAAGGAACACTGAGGTACACGATTCATACCTCATAATAACCCGATTTTTAAGCTTCATTGACAGATCTGCTGATTATGATATGTCAACTGCTAGAATTATAGCACAAAAAGTATAAAAAAAGTCAATAATCATATAATATATATTAAATAAACGCAAGCGCTTTATTTTTCGAAAAAAATAAAAGAAAAAAATCGCCTTATTTTTTAAGGCGATTATAGAGCTATACTGGAGGTAGCTCTTTCATAGGTTTTTGTTCCTGATTTATTTTTTTCGAAACTTTTTTTACTTTTTTTGAATTGTGCTTGAAGTCTTCGCTTTGAAATCACTTTCTTGATATTCTTCAACCACAATAGCTTTAATCTTCGAAAATAGTGAAGGTCTTCCGGACTTGTTGGTTTTTAGTGGTGTTAAAAAAATACGCCAAAGCAATAAAGCATAACCCGATTAGCCAAAGATACCATTGGGGTAGGGCGTTAAGAACAAATCCGGTTAGTATTAGTCCTTTAGGGACAATACCTGCCTTTTTCCAGACGTCACAGATCTTAATTGTCGCTTCAAGTTTAACAAAAAAACTATAAAAATTTGTGATAACTAGAATTGAATAAACGACTGCAATATTGTCTAGAACTCCAAAATGATAAGAAGTTTAGAAGATGCAGAACGAAAAGTATGCAATTTACAAGAAGGTTGATCATTTTTTTCAACCCCTCACTTTCTTCTGAATTTTCCAGTATGTGAAAGGTACTAGAATATTTATATAATAACATAAAAAAAGCTTAAAAAGTCAATGAGTAAAGCTTTCGAAAAAAGAAAAAGCTCCAGAATTGAAGCTTTTTCGATATAATTTCAATTGGTGGGTGATTAGGGACTCGAACCCCAGACCCTCTCGGTGTAAACGAGATGCTCTAGCCAACTGAGCTAATCACCCGAACAATTACCATTTTAGCAGACTCTTTTTGTAAAGTCAACAACTTTTTCATTTTTTTGAAAAAAATATTAAAAGTTATGTTAAGATTATTTAGATAAATGTGCATAATCGAAAGGTAAAATAAAAAAAGAATGGACACAAGAAAACCTAACGGGATTGGTAAAAAAATATGAAAAAAATATGCAAAAAAATAAAAACATGAGGGCGAAGATTATAATTTTTACAACAGAGCAATGCTCGATAATTCGGTTATAGAAAAAAATTTGAGCATTTTGTGCTGGTTGAAAACTTATTTCCGTATCAGATTTGGGATGGGTTCGAAGTTGAGAAACATTTACTTCTAATTCCAAAGAGATTTACAGATACAATTAGTAATTTTTTTCGCCAGCAGAAAAGGAAGAATATTTTGAAATTTTGTCAAAATATGAAGCCCAAGGTTTTTTTCAATTTATGCTCGTGCGGCGCAAAATGTCCGAAAAACCGTTAAGCATCAGCACACGCATTTGATAATTTTTAAATTATAATCGGCGAGTGTGTTGGTTATTTAATGTTACGAATAAAAATTCTTTGGTGGCGTAATTTCTCTAAATAGTTTAGTTGATTTTTTAGCGAAAAATGGTAGAATATTTAAAGTTTTATAATAATTTTTAATAGAGAAAAATATGAAATCAGAAAATATTCGAAATGTAGCGATTATTGCTCACGTTGACCACGGAAAAACAACTTTAGTGGATGGTCTTTTAAAAACAGAGTAATACTTTTCGTGAAAAATCAGGCTGAAATGAGCCAAACACTTTTGATGGATTCGGGCGATCAGGAATCGGAACGCGGAATTACGATTACCGCAAAGCAGACGTCAATTTATCATGGTGATTATAAAATTAATATTATTGATACTCCGGGGCATGCCGATTTTTTTCCGGTGAGGTTGAACGCACGCTAAATATGGCGGATGGCGTGATTTTGGTGGTGGATGCTCAAGAAGGCCCAATGCCTCAAAACGAAATTTGTGCTTTGAAAGCTCTTGAGCTTGGTCTGAAGCCGATTGTGGTAGTGAATAAAATTGATAAGCCGGCTCGCAGAATTACAGAAGTGAACGACGAAGTTTCAGATTTATTCTTAGAATTAGCAACAAATGATGATCAGCTTCTATATCCGACATACTATGCGATTGGTCGCGATGGTAAGGCTTTGGCCTGAGGTTCCAGAGAATCCAGAAGCTGAAGCAAATTTCGAACCTATTTTTTTGAAGCAATTATTAATGAAATTCCTGCACCAAAAGTTGAACTTGAAGGTGATTTCCAGTTACTTGTGACTTCTTTGACTTACGATAATTTCTTAGGAAAAATATGCGATTGGGCGAATTTCGCGGAAAAGTTAAAGCCGGAGAACAAATTGCTTTTAATTAAGCGTGATGGAACTGTTAAAAAGTCAAAAATCGATAAGCTTTTTTTGCGTATCGAGGGCTTCATCGTGAAGAAATTACAGAGGCTTTTTGCGGGTGACATTGTTGCAATTACGGGTGTTTCTGAAGCTGAAATTGGTGAAACTTTGGCTGATATAAATAATCCTGAAGCTTTGCCGACAATTGAGGTTGAAAAACCAACTCTTTCGATGTATCTTGGCCCAAACACTAGCCCAATGAAAGGTCGTGAAGGTGAGTTTACAACTTCACGTCAAATTGGCGATCGACTAAAGAAAGAGCTCGAAACGAATGTTTCACTGCAAGTTGAAGAAAGCGGAATTGGCTTCATTATTTCAGGCCGCGGTGAACTTCACCTTTCTGTTTTGATTGAAACCCCTGCGCCGTGAGGGCTTTGAGTTTGAGGTTGGCCGCCCACAAGTGGTTACAATTCAGGAAGACGGTATCGAAAAAGAGCCAGTTGAAGAATTAATTATTGAAGTTGCGCCCGAATTTGTCGGTGCGGTGAGCCAAGAGATGGGAACTCGCCGAGCGGAAATGCGTGCTCAAGAAAGCCTACCAACAGGAGCTACTCGCTTAACTTATATTATTACAACACGTGCAATGATTGGTCTTCGAAATCTAATGCTAACCGCTACAAAAAGGTACTATCATTATGAATAGCTTACCGCACGGTTATCAAGAGATGGGAACAAAAATCCCTTCTAGCCGAAATGGAGTTTTGATTGCTTTCGAAAAAGGAACTTCAACACCATACGCGCTCCAAAGCGCGGAAAGTCGTGGAGAATTATTTATCGGTCCAGGGACTGAAGTTTATACCGGAATGATAGTGGGGCTAAATAACCGCCAAGAAGACCTTGAAATTAATGTTGTGAAAGAAAAACATCTAACAAATATGCGCTCAAAATCTTCTGATGGTGCGGTTCAGTTAACACCATTTACGGATTTAAGTCTTGAACAGTGCATTGATTTTATTGAAGATGATGAACTTCTTGAAGTTACGCCACAGAATTTGCGTCTTCGAAAGCGCTATCTCGACTCAAATGAACGCAAACGAATGGCGAAATCTACTAAATAATAACACTTGACAATTTATTAAAATATTTAAAAATCGCCCCAAGGACAGTGGGCGATTTTTAGATTTTTGAAAGTCTTAATTATTTTTTTCGCGACTTGTTCGAACGTTCACCGAATAAGATTCTTCGGATTGGTTTACTCGAATAACTTTAAACAAAATGTTTCCTTTCTATAATCATTTTTTTATTTTTGATACTTTTTATTTTTGGATGATTATGTTATCATTATAGCACAAAATTATTTATATGTCAATAGTTTTATTGCTTAATTGGTGCAATATATTTTTATAGAGTTGGGTATGGTTGGAGCGGAGTTTTGCTATTTTTGGTAATATAAAATATATAGCCTATGAAATAAAAATAGTTGAATAATTAATGAGTTTATGTTAAAAATTGTGTAAAATATTTTTCAAAAATAAAAAGGAACAAAATGTTTAATAAAAACTATAAATGACGTTGATGTGCAAGGAAAAGTAATTTTTACTGTGCAGATTATAACGTACCTATTGAATACTTAGAAAGTGGCTCAGCGAAAATTTTGAATAATTATCGAATTCGGGCGAGTTTACCGACAATAAAAAATCTGATTGAACGAGGGGCTAAAAATAATTATTATTTCGCATATGGGGCGACCAAAATCGGTTGAAGGATTGCCGATTTAGATGAACTTGAACATTTGCCTAATGGAACTCGAAAATATTCTTTGCGACCAGTTTTTAATAATTTGCGCGAGCTTCTACGAGCTGAAGGCTTGAATTTTCCTATGAATTTTCACACTACGCCAATCTTTCCGCGAACACGATACTCGGTTTCAATGAAAGATGCGGATGATAACTATAAGATTGAAATGTTAGAGAATTTGCGTTTTTTTCAAAGGCTGAAAAATAATTTACCAGAATTTGCGGAAGCGTTAGCGCAGGTTACTGGTGCGGACTTATTTGTGCAAGATGGTTTTGGCGTTATTCATCGTGGGCATACCTCAACTAGTGAAATTGCTAAAAAATGCCAAGCATAGCTGGTTTGTTACTTAAAAAAGAATACTCGACAATCTTGCAAGCTTTTAAGAATCCCGAAAGACCATTTGTGGCGGTAATGGGTGGTGCGAAAATATCTGACAAATTACCATTAATTGAGAAATTTATTGAGCGAGCCGATAAAAATTATCGTAGCTGGAGCTATGGCTAATACTTTTTTTAAAATATTTAAATGTTGAAGTTGGAAAAAGTCGAATTGAAGATGGCCAAAATGAGATTATTGAACAGATTTTTAAACTTGCGGAGCGAAAAAGTTGGGTTTAATGGTTTGCGAAGTTTCATAATTTTTGCCAGAAGATGTTGCTGTGGCGAGTGAGTTTTCGAAAAATGCTGAGAGAATCGAAAAGCCTGTTACGGCGATTTTAGAAAACGAGATCATCCTTGATTTAGGGGAAAAATCGATTCAGAGAATTGAAAATGAAATTTTAAATGCAAAAATGATAGTTTGAATGGAACAATTGGTTATGCTGAATTTGAGAATTTTGCAAAAGGCTCTTCTCGAACTTGTTCTGCAATTTCGAAATCTACAAAAAAATGGTACAAAATCAATAGTTGGTGGTGGCGATACTTCAGCTTTTTGTTTTGGATTGGTCGAGTCAAAATGCGGAAAAATGCAGATTTTTTTCATTAATTTCAACTGGTGGTGGTGCAGCTCTTGAATTGATGAGTGGCGAAATTTTACCAGGATTTGAAGTTCTAGAAAATAAAGCATAAGAATTTACAAAAATAAAATAAAATGATAAAATAAAAAGTATTATGGATAAAAAAACTTGTTATCGCCAACTGGAAAAATGAACTTAAATATGCAGGAATCGAGTATTTTTGCATAAATTGAGTGATAAAAATTCAAGCTCATCGTGGAATGGAAATTATTCTCGCGCCATCAACTTTCACTCTGCAATCTTTGAGTTTGCAGTTAATCATAGGCAATTTGAGTTAGCGGCACAGAATTTTTTTACTGGCGAGATCACGGATCTTTTACTGGCGAAATAGCAATTTCACAGCTCCGCGGAATTGTCCAATATGCGTTAGTTGGCCATTCTGAAAGGCGAAATATTTTTCACGAAACAGATAAAGATATACGTGCAAAAGTTGCTGCAGCGATTCGAAAACGATATTCGACCAATTTTGTGTATTGGTGAAACATCTGATGAGCGAAATCATAATGAAACTGATTTAGTTCTGAATGATCAGCTAATTGGCGGGCTTGCAAATGTATCGAGTGAAGATATTACGAAAGTGATTATTGCATATGAACCGGTTTGGGCGATCGGAACTGGCGTGAATGCTAACCCTGATGATATTCGAAAAGCGGTAAAAAGTTATTCGAAATCAAATAAAACAACTTTATGGCGCAAAAACTGCTGAGAATATTCAAATAGTTTATGGTGGAAGTGTTCAGCCAGAATTCGCAACAGATTATGCAAATATTAAAGGAATAGATGGTTTGTTAATTGGCGGAGCAAGTTTAAGCGTTGAAAAATTCGCTAAAATTGCAGAAAAGTTTTTTGAAACAATAAAAAAAGTAAAAGGAAAAAAATATGCGAGATATAGATTTTGAAGAATTAGATAAAGCAGTTGGAAGCTATCTTGAAAAATGGTGTTGTGCCAAATTCAAAAGAGAAAAAAATAATGAGGTTTTTTGAAAAATTGAAAGCCAGATTGAGCATTCTCGTGAGCAACAAAAAATGGTTTTTTTGCACGAAAAAGCTCCGCAGTCGGCAAATCAATTGCATCAAAATAACGAAAAAGTACAAATTCGAAATATTGAAAAGGTCGCTGAAAAACCAAAAAAATGAGAAAAATCTGTTTATAAAAAAACCAAGAGTTCGAATTTTTGGATGATTTTAGTGCGCCCGTTCCACCAGAACATCACCGCGACAATTTTGGTGTTCCACTTTTGGCAAGAGAAGAGAAAATTGCTTTCGAAAGCCCAATTTTAGAAACATATGGCGGTGAAAAACCAATTCGAAATATTAAAAAGCTTGAAAATTCACCGATTCGAAAAAAATTGTTTCAAAAAAATGAAAAACTCAAGCAAGAAAAGAAACTGAAGTCCAGCCTCAAAAATAAAAATTAATATTGCGGAGCAAAAATACCACGCCAAGTCGGGCAGAGTTTTATGCTGGTGTCTATCGGATTGGTGATGATAGCAATAAACTTCGAGTTTTCCATGGCGAACATACGGTTGAAATTCCAGAGCGAAAAGTTTCTAGTTCAAATTTTTGAAAATCTAAATCTCGAAAATGAGCCAGAAAAAGTTATGCCAGAAATTTCAAGCTTAAAAGCTGGTGGCAATACGATTACTCTTGATAATTATGAGGAAATTAAAAAGGATATAGATGACAAAGCTGAAATCGAAGCTTCAAAGATTGAAGTTAAGACTGGGCTGAAAAAAATCAATTAGAGCAAATCAAAGAAAATAATAAAAAGAATAGATATTTTTCGAGGTTAATGAAAGAATTGAAGAAAATTCAAAACAAAATGAAGCTTCGAAAAAGGTGATAATTCAGCCTGTTGATGAAATTGAAAAGCCAAAAACACCTTTCGTGCAGAATCCACAAATTGAAAAAAGACCTTTGGGTACAAATCAAAAATCAGGCTAAAAAGTTTTTGAATTTAAAAAGCCAGTTTCTAACTATGAGCAAAAATCCGCAACGATTACAAAGGAACTTCGGCGAGCGAAAATGTCGGCACCGATTCTTTTCGAGTGATGAATATTCTGCACCTATCAAGCATAAAAAGAAATCTGGCTGGGGTGTCGTGCTAGCTATAATTGCAATTCTAATGCTTGGTGCCGGTGCTGGATTAGTAGCGTATCTGGTGGCATTTCAATAGAGCTCCATATTTAAGATATTGAACCACTTTTTCAAAAATTGAAGAGTGGTTTTATTTATTATAAAAAGGAAAAGCCAGTGTGTACTGACTTTTTGGGAATAACTAAGTATAGATATGTAGTTGTTATTCCAATTTTTTCAATTCTTTTTTCAATTCTTTGTTCATTTCTTGGGTTATTGGTCTGAATGTTGATAGACCTCGTTATTCAAAATGGTGAATATAAATATACCGATATAAATAATTTCAAAAATCAACAATTTGCTAAAAACGCTAAAATTTGGTAAAATGAAAGAATATGAATGCACAAGAAATCCGAAAAGCTTATTTAGAATTCTGTCAAAAAAATGGCCATGAAGTAATCGAACGCGCTTCTTTAATTTTTAAAAAGATGACCCAACAACTCTTTTCACGGGGAGTGGAATGCAACCGCTCTTACCGTATCTTTTGGGTGAAAAACATCCAAAGGGTGTGCGATTAACAGATAGCCAGACCTGCTTACGGGCGCAAGATATTGATGATGTTGGCGATAACCGCCATACAACTTTTTTCGAAATGCTTGGAAATTGGTCTCTTGGTGATTATTTTAAAGAGCAGCAAATTCGGCAATTTTTTGAATTCTTAACAGATGTAGTGGGTCTTAACCCTTCGAAAATATACGTTTCTTGTTTTATTGGTAACGAAAAATACAATATTCCACGTGATGACGAATCAGCAGAGATTTGGCAAAAGGTTTTTGCTGAAAAAGGTATTGATGCAAAAATTGTTGAGCTTGACACGGCCGAAAACGGTGATAGGCTCGGGCTTCAAGGCGGACGAATTTTCTTTTATAACGATAAAGAAAACTGGTGGAGCCGTGGTGGCGGCTTAGATTCAACACCAATTGGTGATCCTTGTGGGCCGGATTCAGAAGTTTTTTATGATTTCGGTGAAGAAAATCATGATGCTAGCTTCGGTGAGGCTCATCCAGCGAGTGATAGCGGTCGGTTTATGGAAATCGGCAATCAGGTTTTTTTATGCAATATCGACGATTGGAAGATGGTTCTTTCGAGCCGCTTGAAAAGAAAAACGTCGATTTTGGCGGCGGCTTAGAAAAGGATTGCTGCGGCAAAAATTGATAATCCAGATGTATTCCAAATTAGCTTGATGAAGCCAATTATCGAAAAACTTGAAGAAATTAGTGGTAAAAATACGATGAGAATAAGGTTTCGATGCGCGTGATTGCCGACCACTTGCGAAGTGCAACATTTTTTTGGCAGTTGATGGATGTATTCCTTCAAATAAAGAGCAAGGCTATGTGATGCGAAAAATTTATTCGTCGCGCGATGGCTAAGGCTTTTTGATTTGGGCGTAGAAGATAATTTTGTTGAACAGATTGTGCCAGTAATTGTCGATATCTATGCACCAGACTATAAGGAAGTTGCTTTTAAAATCTAATGAAATTATTGCAGTTATGGTGAAAGAAGAGAAAGCTTTCGTCGAACGCTTCGAAAGGGTTTGCGAGAGCTTGAAAAATTTTTCTCAAGATGGTTTAACCGGTGCCGAATTGTTCCAACTTTATGACACTTTTTGGTTTTTCCTCTTGAACTTTCAACTGAAGAAGCTATCCGCCGCGAAATATCACTTTCGAAAAACTGGCGTGAGGAATTTGATGTTAAAATGAAAGAGCAGCGTGAGCGTTCACAAACAGCTTCAAAAGGTAAGTTTAAGGGCGGGCTTGAAGGGCAGACCCTTGAACACCGCAAGCTTCATACAGCTACTCACTTGATGAACGCGGCGCTTCATAATATGTTTGAGGGCAAATTGCGCAAAAAGGTTCAAATATTAATGCTGAGCGGCTCCGTTTTGATTTTACTTTTGATCGAAAACTAACTGATAAAGAAAAGCAGCAGATTGAAGATGCGGTTAATGATCAAATTTCGAAAGGACTGGAAGTTTCTTGGGCGGAATATCCAACAGATTACGCCTTGAACGAGCTGAAAGCGATTGGTGTGTTCGGCGATAAATATGGTGAGACAGTTAAAGTTTATACGATGAAAGCTAAAGGCGAAAAACCGTTTAGTGTTGAAATTTGTGGTGGGCCTCATGTTGATAATACGCGAGAGCTTGCTGAAGGCGGTAAAAAGTTTAAGATTGTGAAAGAACAATCTTCGAGTGCTGGCGTTCGGCGAATTAAGGCTATTTTGCGATGATTCAAAAAAATTAAACGCGGAACTATTGTTGTTGGCTATCCTGGCGTTGGAAAAAGTTCAATAAAGCATAAGGACTTTATAGATTTGGAAAGCTCTGATATTATTTATGTTGATAATTTGGTTTGGAAATACGGCAAAGAAAACGCAAAAGGGCGATTTGATAGAGTTCGAAAAGATAATTTTTCTTCAGATTTATTGTAACGAAATTGTAAAAAAATTATTCGCCAGATAAAATTATGGCGGTTTGGAACAATAAGAAAGTTATTGATTTTTAGCTCAAGAAAAAAATGCCATTTTTGTGGTCGCTCCAATGAATAATCCTAAAAATATAAGTGAGTTTGTTAATCGATATAAAAAAACGAGGTAATAATGAATCTTGGATTTTTTTGGAGTTGACAGAAAAAAAGCGGTGTAAAGGGTTCTCTTGAGAGGTTTAATGCTGATGAATTTCGAAAAAGTATGACTGCGAGGTTTTCGAACTGGATAACAAAAACTTTTTTTGAGCGATATTTTGGAATTAGAAGACATAGAAATAATCTTGTGAAAATTTGCAAAAAAACCTTAAACGGTTTATAATAGTGTTAGTATGCTATTCAAGAATAAACAAAAAAAGAAGATTTAAGCGACAATTATATTGTTGCCCTTGATATTGGAACTGAATTCGTGAAGGCTCTTGTAGCCGAAATTGATGGTGATGAAATTCGTGTTATTGGTGTTGGGCGTACACGGCAGAATGTAGCGGATATGCATTCGGGTGCGATTGCTGATATTGCTAGTGTTGTTCAAAATTGTGAGAATGCTTTGATTGAGGCCGAAGACCAAGCGGAGATTCAAGCCAAAAAAGCCGTAATCGGAATTGCTGGCGAGTTGGTTAAAGGGGCGACAAATACAATTAAATATCGTCGTCCGCAGCCAAATCGCCCTCTTGATGAAGCTGAAATGGAATTTATTATTGATAAAATTCAAGAAAGAGCTCAGCTTAAAGCTCAAAGAGAGATTGCTCTTGAGACGGGAAATCAAGAAGCTGAAATTAAGCTTGTTAATTCAGCGATTGTTGGGATCCATATCGATGGCTATAAGGTTTCAAATCCGATCGGTTTTCAGGGAAAGATGTTTCAATTCAAATTTATACAGCTTTTGCACCAACTGTTCATATTGGTGCTATTGAGCGTGTTGCGAATGAACTTGCGCTTGATTTAATTGCGGTAGCGGCTGAACCTTTTGCGGTTGCTAGAAGTGTTGTTGGTTCAGATTCTTCAAGTAATTTTACTGCAATTTTAGCTGATGTTGGTGGTGGAACAACTGATATTGCTGTCGTGAATGATGGTGGTGTTGAAGGAACTAAAATGTTCGGAATTGGTGGTCGAAGTTTTACAAATCAAATTGCGAACGAACTCTCATTGTCTTACAAGAACGCTGAAAAACTAAAGATAAACCTTTCGAATGAAAAACTCAAGTCTACCATTGCAAAGCAAGCAATTGATGCAATTGATAATACTTTGGATGTTTGGATCTCTGGTGTTGAACTAGCTTTAAGCGATTTTGAAAATGTTGATTATCTGCCAAGTAAGATTTTGCTATGTGGTGGTGGCTCAAGCTTAGAATCTCTTGTTGAAAGATTGGAAAATGACGATTGGTGGCAAGAATTACCATTCAATAAAAAGCCTATAGTAAAGCATATTAAGCCTTCTGAAGTTTCGGGAGTTATTGATGAATCTGGAAAAATTAACGACCATACATTTATTACAGCAATGGGGCTTTTACGGGTCGGATATGACACTTACAGTACTGATGAAAATGCTAGCGAGGGTTTTCGTGATAAACTAAACAGGATTTTTACGAGCTTAAAAAGAGGTAAGATATGAGTGAAAAAGTTAAAAAGATGTAATCTATGTGGATGTTGAAGATGATATTACTGATGTTGTTAATAAAAATAAAAATCTTCGAAAGAAAGAATTATTGCAATTGTCCCACCGAAAAAGTTTGGGTATTTTTAGGAGTGCTGTAAATATTCGCTTGCTTTCTCGAGCTGCACAAAAATGATAAGAAAATTGTTTTTTTATTACTAATAACCCTGCACTAAAAGACTATGTCGGCAGCGGCAAAAATTCCAGTTTCGAAAACCCTTCAAAGTAAGCCAGAGATACCAGAAATTGATATTTTTAGAAGTTGAAGGAGATGATGTTATTGATGGTGAAAGCTTGCCAATTTCGGAATTTAGTGGCCCAACTTCCGATGAGAAGGAGGCTGAAATTCTTGAAGGAATTGATATTGATGATAATAAGAATTTTAACAAGATTAATCCAGAGATTAAAAAAAGAGAAGACTAATAAATCTAGAAAAAGGATCGAAAGTTCCAGATTTTTTTCAAAGTTTCGATTCTTATTATCGGTGGGTATTCTCTGTATTTTTTTAGTATTTATGATTTGGGCAATATTCTTTGCTCCATTTGCGGATATCACGATTGCTGCAAAAACCTCGACTACCAACGTAAAAAGGTGTTGCTTCGATTTCTAATAGCACAAGTGAAAATTCGTTACTTTCAAAAACTGAAACTATTGAAAAAAATCATGAAATTACTTTTGAAGCTACTGGAACTCGTGAAGAGGGTGAGGCAGCTTCAGGAACTTTAAATCTTTCTCAAAGTGGTGATAGTGATCCTATTACCGTGGCGCAAGGTTCTGCATTTTCGGCTGGGCAATGTAATTTTATTACAACCTCATCTGTTACTATTCCAGGAGTAAAAATTAAAGGCGGTGTGATTTCCAATGGAAAAGCGAGTGTTAAAATTAAGGCGACAACTATCGGCGAGCAATGTAATCTATCGGCGCAAGAATATGTTTCGTCAATTAAAGGTATTTCGGCAAGTGGTGGTCAGCTTTCAGGTGGTTCGAAAAACTTTAAAAGTTGTTTCTCAAAATGACATAAATGCAGCAAAAGCTAAAATCAATACAGAAAATGTGGATTCTATTAAGAGTTCTCTAAAAGCTAAATTCAGCTCAGATTATACTGTATTAAATGATAGTTTCTCTGTGAAAGAGGGCGAGATTTCTTCTTCCGTTGCCGTCAATCAAGAGGCTCCAAACGGTAAGGCTACATTAAAAGCAACTTATCTATATTCAATCTTAGCAATTGAGAATAGAAGTATTGAAAGAATTATCTCTTCTCTTGCTAAAAAAATAAAATTGGTGATTTAAATAATCAAAAAAATTTATGATTATGGCTTGAAAGATGTCTCATTTTCGAAATTTAGTGGTAATAGTGTAGAAATTTCATCAAATGTAAAAAAATTGGCCCAGTTATTGATATAGATAATCTGAAAGATAAAAATTAAGGGTAAAAAAATCTGGTGAAGTCCGAAGCTTTAATTGAAGCAAAAGAGGGTGTAAAAAAATGTTGATGTGAAGTTTTCATTCTTTTGGGTAAATACTGTACCGAACGATGATAAAAATTAATATCAAGTTTACGGTTGATAAATGATGAAATCTTTAAAGTTAATGGCGGTTGATGTTGGTACTAAGAGGATTGGTATTGCTTTGGCTGACTCCTTTATTAAAATAGCAATACCATTTACTACTGTTGAAATTAATAATGATGTAGAATCTGCAATAAAACAAATTATTGAGATAATTTCAAAAGAAGAAATCGACGTTCTTGTGGTTGGGCTACCACGAAATCAGAGTGGTGAAGAGACTTCGCAAACTGCTTTATACCAAAAGAATTTGTAAAAAATTTTGAATATTCAGTCGATAAAATTTGTTTTCAAGATGAAAGCTTGACGAGTATTCAGGCTGAGGACAGGCTAAAAAGCTATGGAAAGCCATATTCAAAAGGTGATATTGATATGAATGCGGCTTCAATTATTTTACAAGATTATTTGGAGGGGAATTTTTAATGGATGGAATTACAAAACCGCCAGTAAATAGAGATGATCAGGAGCTAATAGAAGATCGTGCTGAAAGAGCTATTGAGGAAATATCTAAGCGTGAAAGAGAAGCTGCTGTTATCTTGGATGTAAAAAAATAATAAAAAGAGTTTTTTTCGAAAGAGGATTTTTAGTTGTTTTTACGGTTTTATTGTTTTGTTTTTATTTCTTTTTGTGGAATTTTATTCTTAAGCTATAATAGCGCAATAAATTATAAAACTAATGATTCTAAAAAAAGTTAACTTCAATATTAGCAAGGGCGAATCTTTAGATTTAGTTGCTCAGAAATTGGCTGATAAAAAAATAATTATTTCTAAAAACTCATTTTATTTTTTTATGCACGAATAAATAATAAACGAAATATTTTAGTTGGTAGTTATCAGTTATCTTCAAGCATGACGATCCCTGAGGTTTTAGATATTTTTAAATAAAGGTCAAGTTGTTGATAATTTTAACATTACTTTTTTTACCTGGCGGAACGGTAAAAATGGCTAAAAATGCTCTTTTGAAAGCTGGTTATTCGAAAAATGAAATTGATGATGCTTTTTCGAAAGATTATTCTGGAGAATTTCCAACTCTTTTCTCTGGTAAGCCAAAAATACGGATCTTGAAGGTTTTCTTTATGGACAAACTCATAATTTTAAGAAAGGCACAAGAGTTGAAAATATTTTGCGGAGATATTTTGCAGACTTTGAAGCTAAAATTAAAGAATTAAACCTTGAGAATAAATTCAAACAAAAAGGTTTGAGCTTATATGAAGGAATCACACTTTCTTCAATTGTTCAAAAAGAAACCTTGAGCGATTTCGAAGATCAACAAAAAGTTGCAGGTGTTTTCTATAATAGAATGAAAGCTGGGATGACGCTTGGCTCAGATGTGACATATCAATATATTGCGGATAAAATAGGAGTTGAAAGAACTCCAAATTTAGATAGCCCTTATAATCTTCGAAAATATAAAGGTTTAACACCTACTCCAATTGCAACACCGGGGCTGTCTGCTCTTAAGGCGACGGCTTCTCCGACTGATCATAACTATTTATTCTTTTTGAGTGGAGATGATGATAAGACTTATTACGGTAGAACAGATATAGATCATCAAGATAATATTAAAAAAATATTGGCAAAAAGTGCTTAATTTTTGTGATTAAGCTTGACAATTGTATTAATATTTGATAGAATTTTTATATGTAAATTAATATAAAAAAATGATGTTTTGTGTATTTTTATATTAAGGCACCTACCAGAAAATACTTTTATAGCATTCTGTTTAACTCTATAATATTAATTAAAAAGGTCGACATTATGCTAATTTTTCGAAAAGAAAGGGTATTATTAAGGTAGTGCATCACAGTAATGTGTTTGCGGGAGAAAAAAATTATTTGTAGTCAAAAACGAGGAGTTAAATCTCCTAAGATTGAAATCATACAGAATAGAAATAATAAAGTTTCTGATTCTACTTTTCTAAAGATAATTAATATATTAAGTTTAAAAATCAACTGTTGTTTATTCTTCTATTTTTTTATTATTGTGGTTATGATTGCTGTATTTGGGGGTAGTCAGCCAGATATTAAAAAATCGACTGAGCTAAACAATCAAATTAATTCAAAATCTGTTGAAAATACTCAAAATAGTAATGAGAAATATTCTGTAGCAGACAAAGTTACGGAGTCTGGTGTTGTTGCTAATCTTGCGGAGTCTGCTGATTTAGCAATCGCATCTTCTGTAGCGAGTCTTTCAACATCTACTGCAATACTCCAGGATTCACCTCAGGCTGCCGCTTCCGTTGAAAAGCCTAAAGTTCTTGAGGTTTCTTCTGAAAAACGTGAAATCATTAAATACACTACAACTTCAGAAGAGATTATTCAAGCTATTGCTGATAAATATGGCATAACTGCTCAAACTATTAAATGGGTTAATGGCTTTGAAGGGTGATAAAGTTGAGGCTAATAAAGAACTAAGGATTCTGCCTGTAGATGGAATTGTTTATCGATTTAAATCTGGCGATAGTATTAAATCTGTAGCAGAAAAATACCAAGCCAATTTAGAGAGATTGATTTCTTATAATAAGCTTAAAGATGGCGAAGAGCCTAAAGAAGGCGTTGAGATTGTAATTCCTGGTGGTATCTTGCCTGAAGAAGAGCGACCAGATTATAATCCTAAATCTAAGGTTTTCTCAACTTCTACAACTTCAAATTCTCGAAAATCTTCTAGTTCTGTGAATGTATCGCCAGTATCTCTATCTTCTAATTACAATGTCAAAGCTGGAAATGCTTATGCCTGGGGAAACTGTACTTGGTATGCATATAATCGCCGTCCAGATATCGGAAGTTTCTGGGGTAATGCTTCAACTTGGGCGGTTAGTGCTAGAGCTGCTGGATATAAAGTTGACCAAAATCCATCTGTAGGTGCAATTGCTCAGTGGAATGCTTACGCAAACTCATACATCTGGGGTTACGGACATGTTGCTATTGTTGAGTCTGTGAATTCTGATGGAACAATCACTGTTTCAGATATGAATTATGCTGGAAAACTAAATGTTGTAACAACTCGAACAGTACCAGCAAGTAGTGTTTCGAACTATATACATTTAAAAATATTTAAATGAGCGTTACTGTTTTTGAGCGCTCATTTAAAATTGGATTTTTATATTTTTTTGTGTTATTATATATATATGTTTGTAGATATAGCTAAGATTTTTTTGTCCAAGCCGGCCGCGGTGGAAAATGGTGCGGTCAGTTTTCGAAGGGAACTTTATATCGAAAAAGGTGGCCCAGATGGTGGCGATGGCGGAAGGGGTGGTAATGTTATCTTTCGAGCAACTAAAGACCTGAATACGCTTTTTGAATTTTTCGTTATAAGCCAGAAATTAAAGCTAAAAATGGCGAAAATGGTTCGAAAAGGAATAAGACTGGAAAATCTGGTGAAGATTTAATTGTTAAGGTTCCTGTGGGGACTTTAGTTAAGCGTGATGGGGAAATATTAGCTGACTTAAAGTTTGATGGTGAAGAAGCTATTGTTGCTCGTGGTGGTGATGGTGGATTTGGTAATGCTCACTTTAAATCTTCGGTTCGACAAACTCCACGCGTTGCTGAACTTGGCGAAGCTGGTGAAACTTTTGAAGCTGATTTAGAACTAAAACTACTCGCCGATGTCGGGTTGGTCGGTTTTCCGAATGCTGGAAAGTCTACATTTTTGAGCGTTGTTTCTAACGCACGACCAGAAATTGCTAATTATGCTTTTTACTACATTAACCCCAAATCTTGGTGTTGCAGAAATTGATGGCTTTAATCTTTTAATTGCGGACATTCCAGGTTTAATTGAAGGTGCGAGCGAAGGTAAAGGTTTGGGCGATGCATTCTTACGTCATGTTGAACGAACAAGTGTTTTGCTCCATTTGATTGATATTTATGAAGAAAAACCCAGATGAACAATATAGAATTATTCGTGAAGAATTAAAAAAATATCAACCTGAGCTTCTGGATCGACCCGAAATCGTCGCTCTAACTAAAGCAGAAGGAATGGATGCTGAAATGATTGATTTTCAAATTTCGAAACTTCATAAAGTGGCTGGTGACTCTCAGATTTTTGCAATTTCTTCGAGCGCGCATCAAGGCTTGAAGGAAGTTCTTCGTGCACTTCGAAAACAGGTTGAAGATTTTAGAAACTTGCAATCTAAAAATTGATACCAATGAGGAAGAAAATGAAGATATTGCCGTGATATCTCTATCTCAAGATGAAATTAATAAGGCTTGGTCGGTTGAATTTAATGAAGAAGAAAACATCTTTGAAGTTTATGGTGAAAAAATTGAAAAATTTGCTCGAAGAACTAACTTTATGAATGTTTATGGCGTAAATCGTTTACGAGATATCTTGCGCAAAATGGGAATTGAACATGAACTCCGCCGAATGGGCGCAGAAAACTCAAGCATAATTTCAATTTCGGGCAATCAATTCGAGCTTGTCGATTCAAATTGGGAAGATTAAAGTTGCTTAAATAAAAAGCACGATCTTAGTCGTGCTGGATGTATTGTAGTTAACTTTTAGGCTCATTTTCGGATTCTTCTAAGGATTCCAATTTTTTCATGCCTATATGAAGCCCTATAAATCTACGCACCTGGTCCTTGTCGAAGATATTTGAGAAAACATCAATTATTTCAAGGGGGTCATACCCTCTATCCATAAGTGATTTGACTAATTCTTCTGCAATGCTATTGATTTCTTTTTCAGCTAAGCTTACGTCATGTAAGGGTATATAACCCTTATCAACCATATCTCTTAGTTTTATTGACTTATAATTAATTATGGTTGCCATTTATTCTTCTCCTATAAACGTGCGCGCCACTCTCTGGCGAATGAGTGAGAGTAGTATCTCATGACTATTTTTATTTTACAATATTTTAATTAAAAAGTCAAATATATTTGTTATTTTTGTAGTTTTAGAGTAAAATATAACCATGAAGACTTTCTTTTTATGATTTAGAGACCAGTGGATTTAGCCCACAAAACGATCGAATTATGCAATTTGCAGGACAACGAACGGATGAAAATTTAAATAGAATTGGCGAACCTATTAATATTTTTAGTAAAACTTAACGATGACATTTTGCCGAGCCCAAGTGCATTAATGGTGACAAAAATTAGTCCGCAAAAAACGGTTGAAGAAGGTTATACCGAGGCAGAATTTGCAAAAATGCTCGTTGAAGAATATTTTACGCCAGATACAGTGATCGTTGGGTATAACAATGTTCGATTTGACGATGTTCATATTCAGCATCTTTTTGGCGAAATTTCTACCCGCCATATGATTGGCAGTGGAAAGATGGTCGCTCGCGTTGGGATTTACTGGATGTTGTTCGAATGATTCGGGCGCTTCGGCCAGAAGGGATTAATTGGCCGTTTATTATAAATGAAGAAACTGGTGAAAAAAATTTGCGGCTAATAAACTTGAGCTTTTGACTAAAGAAAATGGAATCTTGCACGAGAATGCTCACGATGCAATGAGCGATGTTGATGGTTTGATAGATGTTGCACGACTCTTGAAAGAAAAACAGCCACAGATTTTTGATTATCTCTTTAAAATTCGTTCAAAAAATGAAGTGCAAAAACTAGTTAATCTTGAGAATCCGAAGCCATTTGTTTATACTTCTGGTCGCTTTAAAGTTGAATTTGAAAAACCACGGTGGCATTTCCCATTGCGCCGGCTAAAAAAATCAAAATGTAATTGTTTGGGATTTGCGGTTTTCTCCTGAGAAATTTATTGATTGGAGTGAGGATCAAATTCTTGAAAATATTACGGCAGATTTTGAAACACGTTCGAGTGATGATTTCGAACCTATTGCAGCAAAGATTTTGCAGTATAATAAATGTCCAGCAGTTGCGCCAATGGGTGTTTTGACTGAAGAAAATCAGCAAAGGTTGAAGATTGATTTAGCTGAAATCCAAAAAAACTTAGATATTTTTACGAAAGAATCCGCACTTTGCTGAAAAACCTTAGATCTGCTTTTTGAAAGGCGAAGTGAAGTCTTTCAAGATAAGAGTAGTGCAGAAAAACCAGCTCCAGAAGCTCGGCTTTTTGAAGGTTTTGTTTCAAGAAGTGATGATATTAAAATTGAAGCTGTTCGAAATTCAACTGATCGTGAGCTTGCTGATTTTCATCCAGATTTTACCGACGAACGATTGACAGATCTACTTCTTCATTATAAAGCAAGGAGTTTTCCGAAAAGTTTAAGTTCTCAGGAGAAAGAGCTTTTTGGGAAGAGTATCGGGTAGAAAATTTACAAAAAAATGATACCTAATTTTATGAAAGAATTCCAAGAAATTGCAAATAACCAAAATTTAAACTCACAAGAAGAATATATTTTTAGAAGAAATTAAACTTTGGCTTGAAAAATATTTTTACCAGAAAACAACTAATCGATAATCCCTGATAAAAAAATTGTGATAACTCCTAAGATTGCACGGCTGATGGTTACTCCAGTGAGGTTCTTAGTTTTTGAGATATTTCTGATGCCACAATAGACCAATTAGAAATGTTAATATGCAGGTTATGAAATCTTTATAGCCTAAAATGTGCTAAGCTATATAAAATCGATGAAGTTAAGATGATTGAAGATTTTTCGAAAAATTTATTTGTTGTAAAATACTCGTTAATGCCCCCCTATAAAGAAATTCTTGAATGGGTGAAGATATAAAATATAAAATAAGTAAAAAGACAGAGTTTTGCTTTGGCTGGAATCTTGATATTCTAAAGTTAAATAAAATAATTCCAATAACTTATAAGAATAAATGTTATCAATGAAATATCTCGAATTGATTATATCATCTTTGCCTATTTGATGCCAAGGGAACTGTTATTGAAAACCCTAATAATCTGAGCAGAATATAAATTAAAAATTCCGCTGATAGTTAAAACTATGAATTTATTTTTAAAAATGGATTAATCAATAATAAAAATGGAATAACTGTATAAAAAGTGAATATTAAGAGCGATATTAATCTACTATTTTTTGTGTGTCATTTTTATTAGTTCTTTAATTTCTGGCGACCATTCACCAGCTAAGATTTTTTTATTTTTGCTTATCTAATAATATAAGCTCGCGAACCTCTTTGGGCAGATTATCTTCTGGGTGCTTGAAACCCTGCCGTCCACTGGTATCCCTTATTATAGCCTAGCTCCTCGGTAATTTTTAGAAGTAGAATTTCTTAAGTGCAAAGGAATAGGGGCGTTCGGAGCTTTTTGTGCTAAGTTGTAAGATTGATACATAATTCCGGTGGCTTCGCGTGATTTTTTAGATTTTGCTAAAGCTATTGCAGCATGGAATAGACTGTACTTAGCTTCTGGCATTCCTATTTTTTCAACCGCATCAAAAGCAGAATTCGCCAAACCAAGAGCACCATTTCCAGCTAGCCCAATATCCTCACTCGCAAAAATAATCATTCGGCGGGCGATATTTTTGGATCCTCGCCGGCATTTAACATTTTAGCTAGATAGTAGCCAGTAGCATTAACATCACTGGCTCGCATACTTTTGATGAAAGCCGAGATTGCATCATAATGAGAATCGCCATTTTTATCATAAATTAAGGTTGGATTTTCGATTGAATTTTTAATAACTTCCGGTGTAATGTTATTTTTCAAAATTTAAAAATTAGCTCGAGATTTCCAAGCGCATTTCGAGCATCGCCACTACTTATTTTTAGTGAGAATTTTGAGTGCTTCTGGATCTATTTTTTTGTTTTTGGCGAAACTTTTTTTCAAGCGCATTTTTAATGATTTTTGAAATCTCCTCAGTATTTAAAGGCTTGAGCGACAGGACTCGACTTCTTGAAAGCAGCGGCGTGATAATTTCGAATCCTGGATTCTCGGTTGTTGCCCCAATCAAATTTATTAAGCCGCTTTCAATATGCGGCAAAAAAGCATCTTGCTGCGATTTATTGAAGCGGTGAATTTCATCAACGAAAAGAATTGTTCGCGTCCCGAGGTTCCAGTTTTGGCGAGCATGTTCAATAACCTTTTCGATATCTTTTTTTGCCACTAGTGACGGCTGAAATTTCAATAAAGTCTGCATTGACTTCATTCGCCAAAATTCTTGAAAGGGTAGTTTTGCCAGTTCCAGCTGGCCCCCAAAAGATTAAGCTAATAGGTTCTTTGTTTTCAATTATTTTTCGTAAAATTCCATTTTTACCAATAAGGTGAGATTGGCCAATAACTTCATCAAGCTTTTTTGGCCTCATTTTTTTCAGCAAGGGGAATTCTTTGTTGGTAATCCATTTCTATATTTTTACCATTTTAGTGTAAAAACTGCAAAAATGGTCTTTTTCGAAATTTGAAAAACGCTATTTTATGGTATCATTTAGTCAAATAATCAATTAAAAATGAATTTGAGGAATTATGAAAATCAATACAAAACCATTACCTGGGATGATGGAGCTATTACCAGAAGAACAGCTCGAATTTAATCGAATTATGGCAATTATTCAGAAAAAAATTATGAAAAATTCGGATTTACGCCAATTGATACGCCAGTGATTGAGCGAACAGAAACTCTTCTTGCAAAAGCTGGTGGTGAGACTGAGAAGCAGATCTATCGTTTTTCGAAAGGTGATAATGATTTAAGTTTACGGTTTGATTTAACTGTACCAACTGCAAGATTTGTTGCCGAGAATTTTTGGTCAGTTGCAATTTCCTTTTAAACGTTCGCAAATTGGTAAAGTCTATCGCGGCGAAAGGGCGCAGCGAGGTCGTTTTTCGTGAATTTTATCAATGTGATATTGATGTGATTGGTCGAGACAAATTAAGTATTTCTTATGATGCCGAAGTTATTGCAGTAATTTATAATATTTTTCGAGAGCTAAATTTTGGTGATTTTACTATTCGAATTAATAACCGAAATATCACGAGCGGTTTAATTGAAGGGCTTGGATTAACTGAAAAATCAGCTAAAATTATGGCTTTGATTGATCGTGCTGAGAAGATTTCAGCTGAGGAATTTTCAGAGCAACTTACCGATTTAAATTTAGGGGAAAAAAATCTCAAATAATTTCTGATTTTATTAAAAATCTCAGGTTCAGCTGAAGATGTTATATCTGAGTTAAAAAAATCTTTTCTCAAAAAAATTAAAAATCAACAATTCGAAAAAGGAATTAAGGAGCTTTCGAAGTTTCTAAACTGTTAAAAAAATGATGGGCGTTGAAGAAAAGTATTTCAAACTCGATATGCTAATTGTTCGTGGTCTTGATTATTACACGGGAACAGTTTTTGAAACAAATTTGAACGACTTCAAAGAAATTGGCTCGGTTTCCAGTGGTGGTCGTTATGATAATTTAAGCGAATATTATTCGAAAGAAGAACTACCAGGAGTCGGGGCTTCAATTGGCTTTAACAAGATTATTCTGGTGTCTACGAGACTTGGGCTTGCTGAAAATTTTCAAAAACGCTCAACTGCGGAATTTTTAATAGTTCCAATGAGTAAAAATGAGCTTCAAAAAGTCTTTCGAAATTGCTGGTGAATTAAGAAAAAGAAGGTAAAAATGCTGAAGTTCTGCTTGAAGATTTTACTATGAAAAAGCTTTTTAAATTTGCTGATAAGCGAGGTGTTAAATATACTTTAGTAATTGGTGAAAAAGGAGATTTCTGAAAAATTCATTTATTTTTTAAAGATATGGAAACTGGCGAAAAGCTAGAATTGGCCAAAATTCTAAAAAATAGTGCTATTGTTTATTTTTTTAAAAAAATATGTGATATAATCATTTTATATCACTTTGGCGCCTTGGCGGAGTGGTTACGCAGCGGTCTGCAAAACCGTTTACACCGGTTCAAATCCGGTAGGTGCCTCCAAAATATTTAAGTAAAGGAAACCATATGAAAGAAGAAAATCAAAGAGTTGTAGAAATTCGAAAAGGTGAGAATGAGTCAAATGTTCGCCCAGTAGTTGTTGCTCCAGTATCAAAAAAGAAGAAATATAGTCAAACAGTGAAAAGTATTCGACAAATTTGCATTTGGTTTAATATTTTTACGGCTATGGTTTGTGCTTTAATCAGCTTAGTGTATATTTGGTTAGATAATAATCTAGGCGAATTAATGGGCAAAGCTTGGGCTACATTCTTAGTGCTTGGTGCTTTTTCTCTATTTATTATGATTATTGCTCCACTTCTTGATAAAGATGAAGCTTAAGTTTATAACACGCCTTGACTTTTGTAGTTAAGGCGTGTAAAATATAAATATGCGCGAGTGGCGGAACTGGTAGACGCGAGGGACTTAAAATCCCTTGACCTAAACAGTCGTGCGGGTTCGATTCCCGCCTTGCGCACCAAATTTAACAATAGTAGGAGAGTATAATAAAATGACAATTGCAATTATTGTAATTATTGCTGTTCTTGTCCTTGTTGGGCTTTTTGTTTGGAGCCAATACAACGCACTTGTGCGGCTTAATGAAAGAGTTGAAGAAGCTTGGAGTGATATTGCTGTTCAGCTAAAATATCGAGCAGATTTAATCCCAAATCTTGTTGAGACTGTAAAAGGTTATGCAACTCATGAGAAAGAAGTTTTCGAAAATGTAAGTAGCGCACGAGCTGGATTGATAGGTGCTGGAAATAATGTTTCCGATGCTGCTAAAGCTGAAGGTGAACTTTCGCAAGCGCTTGGCCGCTTGTTTGCTGTCGCCGAAAATTACCCTGAACTAAAAGCTAATGAGGGCTTTATACGTTTTCAACAGCAACAGCAAGAAATTGAAGATAAAATTCAAGGTGCACGCCGATTTTATAATGGCGGCGTTCGAGACCTTAATATTAAGATTAAAGTATTCCCAACTAATATTTTTGCTAAAAAATTAGGTTTCGAAAAGAGGGAATTCTTTGAAGTGGAAGATAGAAAAGTAGTTGAATCTGCGCCTCAAGTAAAATTCTAATTTATTTTTTTAGAGGTTTTATTAAATATGTATAGCTCAATTTCTCAGAATAAGCGTAATACTGTGATTATTTTTTTCATTATTTATTGCGATTATTTCTGGAATTGGGCTATATTTTTCTTATGTCTATAACGATTTAACAATTTTTATTTTTACATTAATTTTTGCTATTTTTTATGCATTATTTCAATATAAGATTTCGACAGCAATTACTTTTAAAAATGAATGGTGCTGAGCCGATCTCAAAAAGATGCTCCTGAATTTTTATTCAATAGTTGAATCATTGTCTATTACTGCTGGTTTACCCATGCCAAAGCTTTTATATTATTAATGATTCTTCGATGAATGCTTTTGCAGCCGGAACTGATCCTGAGAATTCTGTGATCTGTGCAACAACAGGGCTTCTTGAAAATATGGATAAGGTTGAAATTGAAGGTGTGATGGCTCATGAAATTTTCACATATTAAGAATTATGATATTCGAGTTTCAATGGCGGCAGTTGCTTTAACTGCTGTAATTGGGATGCTTTCCGATATTGCTCTAAGGTTCATTTTTCTGAATGACGACGATGAGGATCTGAAAAATCCAATTGCTTTAATCTTGGGATTATTTTTGTTTTGATTTCGCCACTTTTAGCTACAATAACGAGACTTGCAATTTCTCGTCAGCGTGAATTTTTGGCTGACGCAACTGCTGTTTCATTAACTAGGTATCCAGATGGTTTAATTAGCGCTCTTGAAAAAGTTGAAAAATAACGCCTCTAAAAAGACAAAACTCAACAACGGCAAGCTTTATTTATCTCCAATCCTATGAAACAGGGCTTTTTTTCAGAGATTATTTTCAACACATCCACCTTTAGATGACAGAATCAACAGATTGAAGGAAAATAGCGCGAGGTTTTTAATGTTTAGAAAGAAAATATTAAGTTCAAAATGAAGAGCAAATCAGTTTAGTTTATTTTTGGTATATAAGAATTAGAATTTATTTACGAAAAAAATATATTGGAAAGGTTTCAAAAGTTTAAAGCGCGCAGGCCACATAGAAGCTTTTAAGATTTCAAGAAAAATAGATTATGTTCGACCCTTAAAAATCGGCGGCTATTGGAATTTGTTAGGTCTTGTTTTTAAGCTTATTCGGGATAACAAAAAGATTTTTCGAAATCTTGTTTTAGTCTCAGCTTTAGCTGGTATTGTTTTTTTATTGGGCTAATGGACCAAAATTTTTGTTTCGAGCTTACAAGCCGTTGTTGACACTACTAACGGTGGAAATTTCGAAGGCTTTTTGGTGAAATTGGCAAAGCTGGATTGATTATGGTAGCAACGTTTAACAGTGGTGGCTTGGTGCAATCACCAAGTGAAATTCAACAGATGATGTTTGCTATAATAGTGCTATTTATTTGGCTCGCGACAGTTCAGATTTGTAGAAATATTTTAAGTGGAAAAAAGAACCTAAATTTAAGAGATGCTTTATATTCTTGCGGAGCTCCTATTATCCCAATGATGGTTATTGCTATTGTAATATTAATGCAATTAGTTCCTGTATTTATTGCAACGATTGTTGGTGCGGCCGCAAAACAATCAAGTTTTTTTATCGAGCGGAATAGAGCAAGCTGTATTTTTTTCAGTGCAATACTATTACTATTTTCGCTCTCAGCTTTTTGGGTTATGGGTTCAATTTTTCGCAATGATTATCGTCACAATTCCCAGGAACCTATCCACTACAGGCTCTAAAAATTGCTGGCGATATGGTTTCTCAAAGAAGGCTTGCGATATTGAAGAGAATTCTATTTTTAATTTTTATACTTGCTTTAATTTGGTCGATTATAATAATTCCAATAATCATGTTGATGAATTGGCTGATTTCAATTAACGGATTCTTTGTTAATATTCCGATCGTGCCAATCTCGATGCTCCTAATGAGTTGTTTTTCTTGTGTTTTAAGTTCGGTTTATATTTACGTTTTATATCGAAGGATTGTTGATGGGGATAGATAAAAACACTCGATATAAAGATTTGCTAGAGCTTTTTGAACTGTTATTCTTTCGAATATCACACTCTTGATAATCCGAGTGTTCCAGATTCGGTTTACGATTCGCTTTTTTCTGAGCTTAAGAGAATTGAGGCTGAAAATCCAGAAATAATATCAAAAAACTCACCAACACAAAGAGTTGGGAATATGGTTAAGGGTGGGTTCATTAAGGTTTTCTCACGCTAGTAGAATGTTAGTTTAAAACGATATTTTTTTAGCAGTAAAGAAATTTTTGATTGGTTTGAGAGAATTCAAAAAACTTGAGCCAAATATTGAAGAGGATTTTTTTGCAGATATTAAAATGGATGGTTTAGCTTGTTCTCTTATTTTTGAGAATGGTGAATTTGTGAGAGCTGTTACTCGAGGCGATTCTTTTGTTGGTGAAGATGTTTCAAGTAATATTAGAACAATTAAGAATATTCCACTTTTTTTGCAGGCAAGTGGTGAATTTGAAAATTTTAAAAACGGAAGAACTGAAATTGCGGCGAGATTGTTATTTTGAAGGAAGATTTCGAAAAGATAAATCTTATTCGAAAAGAGCATGGTGAACCAGAATTCGCTAATCCACGAAATCTAGCCGCAGGTACAATACGCCAGCTTGACCCTTCAATTGCAGCTTCTCGACCTCTACATTTTCGAGCTTATGATTTAATTCGTGAAAATCCGCAAGATATCCCCACTAACCAGTTCGCCTATGAAGCATTAAAAAATCTTGGTTTTACGATAAATGAGCAAGCTTCAAAAATTAACGGTTTGAAAAAAGTTATCGAGTTTATTGATTTTTGGAGTGAAAAGAGAAAAGAATTACCATTTAATACTGATGGGCTAGTTGTAAAAATTAATAATCGTGAGCATTTTTCGAAACTTGGAATTGTTGGAAAGCAGCCTCGTGCAGCAATTGCTTTTAAGTATTCCCCTGAAGAAGTTACGGCGGTGATTTCAGATATAGTTATTTCTATTGGGCGAACTGGTATTGCAACTCCTGTTGCAGTCTTTTCACCGGTTCAACTTGCCGGAACCACTGTTCGGCATGCAAGTTTACATAATGCTGATGAAATTAAGCGACTCGATGTGCGAATTGGTGATACGGCAGTAGTTTTTAAGGCTTGAGATATTATTCCGAAAATTTTGCGGATTTTGCCGGAGCTTCGACCAGAAAATGCTAAAGTTTTCGATTTTAGAAAAGAGCTTGAGAAACAGTTTCCAGATATTGAGTTTTACCGCCCAAGTGGTGAGGTTGCGTATCGTGCAAAAGGTTTAAATTCGAGCTTAATTTTGAAAAAAACGGTCACCTTTTATGCTTCAAAAAGCAGGTTTGAATATTGAAAATCTTGGTGAAAAAAATGTTGATTTATTGGTTGAGAAAGGGTTAATCCAAGATTTGGCTGATATTTATAATCTTCAAAAAAGTGATTTGTTAAACCTTGAACGCTTTGGAGAAATTTCAGTTAATAATCTTTTAGGAGCTATTGAGTTTTCGAAAAGTCCAGAACTCTCAAAATTCATCTCAGCTCTTGGAATCAGACATATTGGTGGCGAAACAGCAAAGCTTTTTGGCGGAGAGATTTAATAAATTTGAAAATATTTGTAATGCAACGCTTGAAGAACTTCTGAAAATTGATGGTATTGGTAAGAAAGTTGCTGAAAGTATTTTAGCATATTTTAATGATGATGAAAATTTGCGAGTTTTAACAAAAATGTTTAATCTTGGCATGAAAGTGCAAAATTTTGCAAAAAAATGAAGGGATCTTAGTGGTAAAAAAATTTTGTAATTACCGGAACGCTAAAAACAATGGCGCGTGAAAAAGCTGCAGAAAAAAATTGAAGAGTTAGATGGAAAATTCCAAAAACAATTTCGAAAACTACAGATTTTTGGTAATTGCGAAAAAGTTAGTGCAAACAAAAATTTTCGAAGGCCGAAAAACTAGGTGTAAAAAGTTATGGATGAAGATGAATTCTTGAAAGAAAATAAATGCAAACTAAAATTATTGCAGCGTATCCTTGTTTGGGCAAAACTACTTTTTCAAAAATATCTAAAAAGCGATTTTTAGATATGGAATTTAACGAAAAGTAGTAAAACTAAAATGATGAATGAAGCTGAAAGATCTCATTTTTGATTTTTGTGTACAGAAAATTGAAGAAGAATATTATTCAGGGTAATTTCGAAATTATATTTATTAGTGAAGACGATGAGATTTTAAAGCGACTACTTTCAAAAAGATTAGTTTTATACTTATTTTACCAAATATTTTTAAAAAGAGTGATGCAAAGAGTATAAAAAGGCGTGTTGTAGTGTCGTTCTGGTAAAAATTGGTGGAATAGTGTTATTGAGCCGGAAATTAGCAATCTTCAAAACAGAATTGAATTTTATAAAAATAATGAGCTAGTTGAGGTTTATTTAACTGATGAGAATGAATATATTTGCGATAAGATTGCTTTTATGGTGATTTTTTGATTTTTTATACTATTTTTGGTATAATCTAGATAGTATGAAAAGATATAATCCGATTGAAATTGAAGAAAAGTGGCAAAAAAAATGGGATGAGTCAAAGCTTTATGAGGTTGAAGCAGATTCTTCGAAACAAAAAATGTATATCTCGGGAATGTTTCCGTATCCAAGTGGAGCAGGGGCTTCACACAGGCCATGCAAGGAGCTATACGATTGTTGATTCGATCGCGCGTTTTTATCGCCAGCAGGGTAAAAATGTTTTAAAACCCAATCGGTTGGGATACTTTTTGGTTTGCCGGCTGAAAATTATGCAATTAAAACTGGAATATCTCCACAAGAAGCCACAAAAACTAATATCGAAAATTTTAAAAAACAGTTTAAACGACTTGGAATTTCAATCGATTGGTCGCGAGAAATTAACACTTCAAATCCAGAATATTACAAATGGACACAGTGGATTTTTCGCGAAATGTATAAAAAAGGCCTAGCTTACCGTAAAGAAAGCTATCAGTGGTGGTGTGATAATGATAAAACAGTTCTCGCAAATGAGCAGGTTGAAAATGGCCGATGCTGGCGTTGTGACGAAGAAGTTTCGAAAAAACAAATGACTCAGTGGTTCTTTAAAATTACTGCATATGCTGATGAACTTTTTGGCTGATATTGACGAATTAGATTGGCCAGAAAAGATTAAAACGATGCAGCGAAATTGGATTGGAAAATCTGAGGGTGCTGAGATTGAATTTGAAATTGCTGACGGAAATGCAAAAGGTGAAAAAATTAAAGTTTTTACAACTCGACCAGATACTATTTTTGGCGTGGCATTTTTAACTATTGCGCCAGAACATGAATTGCTCGAAAAACTCTCTACTGATTTAACTAGAGAAAAACTTGAAGAATATAAGAAAATCACTTAAAAAAATCTGAAATTGAGCGCCAAGAAAATAAAGAAAAGACAGGAATTTTTTTACTGGAAGTTATGCAATAAATCTAGCGAATGGTAAGAAAAATCCCAATTTGGGTGAGTGATTATGTGCTTGGAGGCTATGGTGAAGGGGCTGTTATGGCGGTTCCTGCTCATGATGAGCGAGATTTTGAATTTGCTAAAAATTTGATTTGGATATTATAAAAGTTGTTGAGAAGCCTGAGAACATGGCGGATGATGATTCTTGCTATCATGGAGAAGGAGTTATGGTTAACTCTGGTGAATTTAACGGTCAAAAATCAGAAGATGTTCGCGAACAGATTTTAGGCTGGCTTGAAGAATCTGGATTTGGTCGCTCGAAAACTACATATAAAATGCGAGATTGGTTGATTTCTCGGCAGCGTTATTAGGGGCTGCCCCATTCCTATTGCTTATGACAAAGATGGGAAAGAGCATTTAATCCCCGAGGATCAATTGCCTGTGATGCTTCCGACTTTGAGTGATTTTAAGCCTGATGATTCTGGGAAGTCGGCCCTTGCTAAGAGTAAAGAATTCATTACAGTTGAAATTAATGGCGAGAAAATGACTCGTGAAACTGATACGATGGATGGTTATGCATGCTCAAGCTGGTATCTTTGCGATATGCTGACCCCTCGAAATTCTAAGCAAGCTTGGGATCCTGAGCTTTGTAAATTACTGGGCGCCGGTTGATTATTATGTTGGTGGCGACCACGCGGTTGCGCATTTACTGTATATTCGTTTTTGGACTCATGTTTTTAGAGATTTGGGACTAACTAATTTTGCTGAACCGGTTAAAAAACTCCTTTATCACGGATATATTAATGCCGAAGATGGTTCGAAAATGAGTAAATCAAAGGGGAATACTATTGATCCACTTGAAGTCATCGACCAAGGATATGGTGCAGATTCACTTCGAACTTATGAAATGTTTATTGCCCCATATGAAGTTGATGCTTCTTGGGACTCACGAGGTATAGCTGGAGTTTATCGTTTTCTGAATCGTGTCTGGGTTTTGGTTCAAGAATTTATTGAATCTGAAAAACTGCTGAAAATCTTTCGAATTTTTCTGAAGTTCAAAAAATCCAGCATAAAACTATCAAGAAAGTTACTGAAGATTTTCACCGCGAAAGCTTCAAATACTGCGGTTGCTGCTCTGATGGAATTTGTAAATGATCTTTATAAATTGAAGCTTGAAGGTTTTTTTCGAATGATTGGCGATTTGTTCTAGAAGATTTGCTTAAAATGCTTTGTTCTGTTTGCTCCGCATATTTCAAGCGAACTCTGGCAGCAGCTTGGAAATGATGACTTTATCGAAAAATCTGCTGGCCAAAATGGAATGAAGAGCTTTTGAAAACTGATAAAATTCAAATTATTGTTCAAGTTAATGGAAAGCTTCATGGGAAAAATTAAAGTTTCTGCAAACTCTGAAAAGGATGAAATTCTTGCTATTGCAAGAGCAGAAGATAACGTTTCAAAAATTCTTGCAAAGACAAAGGAGATTTTAAAAGAAATTTTTATTCCGAATAAATTAATTAACTTTTGTAGTTAAATAATAAAATGGAGGTTTATTCCTCCATTTTTATTATTTTTGCTGAAAGTCTTCTCTATTTGCATCAACTGCAACCCAACCGTCTTTATCTATATTTATATCAATTCTAGTATTTTCGCTAGTTGACGTTTTTTTCAAAATTCTCAATTCTAGTAATTAATTTTTGGATTATCCCCGTCTTCTAGGTAAACTTCGCCCTTAGTAGTAAAGTCCCTGTCTGCATTCATAATACCAATTGCTGAATGGTTTGATTCACTGAGGTGTAATTTTCAGGGTTTTTGTAATATTCGCCAGTTGAGCTTCTTATAGCGTCTCCTTTTTGTAGATGGATTACGCCACCATTATCTGAAATTTTTAAATTTTGAAAAATCCATTTCAGAGTTGTCTAAACCTTCAGTTTGGCTTTTTGGAAAAATCTCTGGTGGGTGGTTTTTCTTGATAATTTTTTTATAAGTATCGTGGCCAAACCAACCACCAAGCGCCCAGCGAGCATCGCTAAAAGTGCCAAATTGCTTTTAACTTTTTCTACTAATTTTTACTATTTCTATTATTTTGAATTTGATTTTTGTTTTTTCATAATTTTTTTCATAATGATTTTATTATAGCATAAAAACAATAAAAAGTCAATAATAGATTCATAAAAAGCTTGCTTTTATCTTTTAAAATTAAGGTATAATTGATGTTGAAGGAAAATAATAAACCTAAGGAGAAACTTTTAAATGGCACAGCCAAAGAAACAGAGTAGTCCTCGAAAGACTGGTTTGCGACGCAGCCACTTACGATTGGATTTAGCTCGTCGAGTTAATAAAAAAATCACCAGTGAAAGTTTACACAACTAAAAACAATCTGGTAAAGCTCTAAACAAGCAACTCGAAGAAAACAAAAACGCTAGCTGCTTAATTTTGCTGGCGTTTTTAATTTTTTTATTTGACAAAAATAATAATATTTTAATATAGGAAAGAACCTTACGTAAAAATGGCATCAAATAGACATTTAGGAAGGATTGTTGTTCTTCAAACACTTTATGAATATGAATTTCGCTCTCAAGCACAAGATAAAACTGTTGACTTGGCTGAGATTATTTTTTTCGAAATATGAAGCAATATGAAGAAGCGATTGGAGATAAGCACTGTTCAAGATTTATTAAACGGGATTATTGAAAGACAAGTTGAACTGGATACTAAACTTCAGCCAATGGCACCAGAATGGCCAATTTCACAGATTGCGCGAATTGACCGTAATGTTTTAAGGATGGGGCTCTATGAATTGCTTTATTCTCGAGAAACTGTTCCGCCAAAAGTGGCTATAAATGAAGCAGTTGAGCTTGCGAAAGCGTTTGGTTCCGATAATTCAAGTAAGTTTATTAACGGCGTACTAGGAACGGCGTATAAAGCTTTTTGTGGAGGAACAAAATGGCGAACAAGAAGGTTGAACATTTTCGAAAATACTTTCATAGAACGCGTCGATCTTCAATTCAGGAAATTGTTCGTGAACCGACCGCTGGTGGCGTAATTTTTTCGTCGTAATCAAAAATGAAGTTGAAATTTTGCTAATTCAAGATTCGAAAGATCGCTGGACAATTCCTGAAAGGTCATATCGAAGAAGGAGAAACAGCTCAAGAAACTGCTAAGCGTGAAATTGGAGAAGAAGCTGGTCTTCATGATGTAGAGATTATTGGCTGGCTTGGTAAAAATAAATTTTCGATAGGGCGAATCTGATAAAGCTTGTTTTAATGACAACTCAAGTTTTTAGTTAAAAGCACTTGGTAATACTGATGCGATCCAAAAAAGAAGATTGGATGAATGGTATTAGATGGTTTAGTTTTTTCTGATGCATTGGATGAGATTGAATATGAAGATATCGGTAAGCTAATTTTGCTTGCGATGAAAAATTAGACAGGAGAACTTATAATGAGTGGAATTTTATTGGCGCCCTATCATGAATGGGCGAAAGAGAAACTTGGCTATGATTTCGAAAATATTGATTTATTAGTGACTGCATTAACACATCGAAGCTATTTAAATGAACATAAAAAATCAGCAAGTGAACATAATGAACGACTTGAATTTTTGGGCGATGCGGTTTTAGAGCTCGTTACTACTGATTTTCTATTTTCGAACTATGATAAACCTGAGGGAATTTTAACAGCTTGGCGTTCAGCGTTGGTTAGAACTGAAAGTATTGGTGCGGCTGGCGAAAGACTCGGTTATGAAAAACTATTCGGATGAGCCGTGGTGAAAAACAAGGCTCTGCAAGGGCTCGCCAGCAGATTTTGGCAAATGCTTTCGAAGCAACTACGGGTGCTATTTATCTTGATAAGGGTTACGAAGCTGCAAAAAAATATATCACAGATAATATTTTGAGTACTCTGCCGCAAATTTTAGAGGAAGAATCTTGGCGTGATCCAAAGAGTTATCTACAAGAGATTTCACAAGCAAGAGATGGTTTTACTCCAATTTATAAAGTTCTTAAAGAGGATGGTCCAGATCACGATAAGAATTTCACTCTTGGTGTTTTTTGTTGGTGATAAAAAAATGGGTGAAGGTGAAGGACCAAGTAAAACAAACTGCTCAACAAGAAGCAGCTCGAGAGGCAATTCGAAAATATAAGAATAACGAAAAGAGATAAGTTGTGAATAATTTCGAAAGCAATTTTGGTAAAAATGAACTTCTTGGTACAAGGGAGATTTTTAAAGAGTCGGAGCCGAAAATCATTTCAACATTTACTCCAGAAAATGCAAATGAAGCAAAGTCTGAATTTCTTGAAAAATGATAATCTTTTCACCCAAATAATGAATATGAAAAAGTTAAATAGTAGTGAAATTGAAAAATCTTTACCAAAAATATTTCAGAATGCAATTTTAGTGGTTGAAAACGATAATTCACTTGGTGAGATCGAGCGAGAAATGTACAATACTCAACTTGAAACAAGAATAAAAACTGTTAAAATGCTCGAAGCAGCTTACGATTTTCGAAAAAGCTGAAAAGTTTAATAGACAGGCAAAAGCTCAAGAAGAATTCATGAAAAACAATATCGAAGTTTATGGTGAGCCAGACTTTGAAACATTCCATTCTCTACTTTCAGATAAAAATTGTAAAAAATTGATGCTTTAAAAGCTTGATGAAAAAGGTGAAAAATCCGTTTAGAGTTTTATGAACTAATTGAGAAGGATGAAAATTTGAAGTCAAGACATAAAAAGATTTAAGCCGAGCGATGAAGTTTTTCACAATTTTGGTGAGATTATCAAAGACTTATATTCAAAACGATTAGAACTTATTCCGAAAAAGATGATGATAGATATTCAGCGGATGAGATTTTTGAAGTTTTCGAAAAATATTTTGAAAGATTTTGAAAAAGATGGATTTTCAAAATTTAATGTTGAATGGAAAAGATTCTGGTGCGATTGCGGTTTCGGCAAAAAGATAAGAAAATTTTTATTCCCTAAAAATCGAAAACTAGTTTCAAAAAGAGCTTGAAGGTTTTGGTTGTGCACGAAATTGGAACGCACTATATGCGTGCTCAAATGGGCGAGGCTTATACAATCAAGCTTTAAGGACTGGGCTTGATGGATATATGAACACTGAAGAAGGAATCGCTCAGTGCTATGGAAATGGCCGTAAAGGCGATTATCAAGAAGCGGGTGTTCAACATTATTTGACAGCAGGCTTTTGCTTATTTTAATAATATGAATTTTCGTAAAGCTTTCGAAGCTAATTGGAGAATGGGTATTTTAGACGGCAAAAATAATTTTTCGGAAGAGAATATCGATAAAAACGTCAAATTGCTTATAGAAAATACACAGAGGATTTTTCGTGGAACTGATGAGTTACCTTGGTTTAAAGATCTGAGCTATTTTAATGGTGGCCAAGAGATTTGGAAATATATTGAAGAAAATATTGATTCACCGACATTGATTGATGATTTTTTGCTTGGCAGGGAAGAATAATATACATAATTTAGACCAGCAAAGGCAGATCTATGAACTTAAAGTTGGTAAGAAATAATTTGACAAAAATTAGATAACGTGGTAAAATTTAGATAATTTTTAAATAATAAATTCAGCAAGGAGTGATTCTTTTTATGGAAGAAAAGTGATTTTTGGAACTTTTGAAGATGTGACTTTCACTGATGTTTCAGGAGAAAAGATCTCGGAAGTTAAAACTATCGCCAAAATTGATACAGGAGCTTTTTCAGGAGTTGTTCATGCTGAAAAATTTTCGAAAAGATGGTATTTTAAGTTTTGATCTATTCGGTGATGAAAAACTTCATTTTGAAACGCAAGATTTTAGGTTTCGAAATGTTCGAAAACTACTCACGGTGGTGTAAAAAGCGTTTTTGGTGAAATTTGGAATTTTTGATTGAGGTGCAAAAAGATTTGAAGCGTTATTTGGGCTAGATAATCGTTCGAAAAATGAAATTTGAAATGCTGATTGGCCGCGCATTTTGATTAAAAATAATGTTTTGGCTGATTCGTGCCGAAAAATTAATCTCGATGAAGAATGGGAACAGATGGGAGAAAACAATAATGAGAATTGCAATTTTATCAAACGGGCCGGGAAATTATTCGACAAAAACGTTTGCGAGAAGAGGCGGAAAAGTCGCGGGCATGAAGTTGAGGTTATTGCCTATGGAAAATGTTATGTTTCGATTGATGAAAAAAACTCCAAAAAGTGATGTATGATGGTGAGAATATTGGTAAATTTGACGCCTTTATTCCGCGAATTGCTAGCCATATGACCGAATATGGAACGTCTGTTGTTCGTCAACTTGAGGCGGCGTATCCACGAGCATTTTTATGAATCGTTCGATCGCAATTATGCGTGCAGCGAGATAAGTTGCGTTCAACTCAAATTATGGCAAAATATGGTGTTTCGATCCCTAAAACGGTGTTTTCTCGAAATTCGAATGATATTGATGATCTTTTGGAAGAAATTGGTGGAACACCCGCAATTATTAAGCTTCGCTCGTGGAACGCACGGCAATGGTGTGGTTTTAGCGGAAACTAAAAAGGCTGCAAAATCAGTGCTTCAAGCGTTCTATTTGACAAATTCTGATGGAACTAACGTACTTCTTCAAGAATTTATTAAAGAGTCGGCAGGAACGGATATTCGCGCTTTCGTGGTTGGATCTCAAGTGGTAGCAAGTATGAAACGTCAAAGTTTAGATGATGATTTTCGTTCAAATTTGCATAAAGGTGGATTAGGCGAGCCGATTAAACTTACACCTGAAGAAAAGCGAATGGCAGTTCGGGCAGCAAAAAGCAATGGGCTTTGACTCATCGCTGGTGTTGATCTAATGCGTTCAGCACGTGGTCCGTTGGTTCTGGAGGTTAATGCGAGCCCAGGATTCGGGATTGAAAAAGTTACTTATCGCGATGTTGCAGGTAAAATTATTGATTATATTGAGCGAAATGCAAAACGCGAGCAATAAAAAGATAAAATTGAGCATAAAGAAAAAGCGCAATCTATTTTGCGCTTTTTGAAGTTGATTTTTATTTCGAAATTCTCACCATTTTTTATGGATTTTAATACTTTCGAAATCAAATTTTATCTCTTTTGAAATTTCCTTGAGATTTAGTTCTGCTTTCTTAGCTTCATTCTCGTTCTGAAAATTCTAAAGTTGCAGAATTGTTTACGATTCTTTTGCAAAAATTTTTTAGTTTTTAAGTGAAGTTAATTTCTTCTTTATGAGCACCTTCTATTGTAGGGCTAATTATAAAAACCAAAAATAATGAAGCAATTAGAATGACAATAAACTATTACGCCAATGTATTCACCGCTCATATCTTTCCCAGTCGAGTTTTAATTTCGCCCATTTTTCTTTCGAAAATCATATTACGCCTCCAAATAAAATGTACTAAACTTTCAAGATTATACCATGATTTTTAATAAAAAGTCAATGATCGTAAATAACTCTTGATATAAAATTTATTCAAAATGAGAAAGCTATAAAGAGTTAATAAAAAGGGAAATAATCTAAATGCTAGCAATCAGATTACAGCGATTAGGTCGCAAAAGGTTATCCTGTTTATCGCGTAGCGGTTCAGGAAGCGCATCGGCATCCGTCGAGTGGGCGCGTAGTTAGCTATGTTGGTTCATACAACCCACATACAAAAGAAGCTAAAATCGAAAAAGAATTAGCTGAAAAATATCTTTATAACGGTGCTCAGCCAACTCCACGAGTTGTAAAACTTTTGGAAGAAGCTGGAATTGAAATGCCAAAATGGGTTAAAAACCTGCACAAAAAAACTCGTGCAATTAAAACGCTGAAAAGCTTCGCCGCAACCAACCAAAAGAAGAAGTTGCTGAAGAAGCTTAAAACTAAAAAAATCACTTTTTTCATTTCGAAAGGTGATTTTATTTTTCGAAAAAGAAAAAGTCAGCGTTTGCTGACTTATACTAACGACTAACATGAATGACTGTTTGACTGTCATTCTTTTCTAGCTCGTAGCTCAGACTCTATACTGTTAAGAACTGCGATATAATCTTCCAGTTCGTTATTTTTAACTGTAATTAAATCACCTTTCTTAACAAGCTCTGCTTTGCTTTGATTTCTTTGTCTCTTCTTTGTAGCTCAGGTAATTTTGAAATTTAGCCCAGAAAAGAGACTAGGGCTAATATGGCGCACGCATATACAAAGAGTAAAGAATGTAGCAGCACTCGTCTTTATGTTTTTCGTTCATAATAATGTACCTCAAAATAAGCTATAGACGACTTGTGAATGTCGCGATTATTTTTTATATAAAATTATTTAGCTATATGTGCATATATGATAATTAAATAGATAATCGAGTAAACTGTGCCCTCTGAAAATATTTTCATGAGATATTTATCTTTTTATTACTATTTTGTATAAAATGTACCTCGAATTTAGAATATTTAAAATTATACAACATTAAAAATATTTGTCAATAATTTGCTATATGAAGTTTGATAAAATATAAACATAAGAATAATCTAAAAGGAAAAGTGGTGGAAAAATTATTTCGAAAAAGATCAACCGACGGCGAATTGGTCAAAAATATTGAAGATGTTAGTGAATTCTATGAGGCGATTGAGCGTGCGAATTTAACTAAAAAATTATCTCCTGAACGCCCCTTATGTTTATTTTACGATGGAGGTTTATGACAAAAAGCAACGAATTAAAGGTGGTGGTGGCTTGGTGTTTTAAGGCTGATACTCGAAGAGTAGCTGAAAAGCTTTGAAATCCCATTTGTTTGTGTGACGCCGTTTTCACCGAAGAGAGCTTCATCAATCAATCCATAATCTTGACCAACGAGAAGAATTTATTTCAGTAAACCCTAGAGGAGTTTTGGCTTTTGAGTATCTTGACGATGTTGAAATTTACACTGAAAAATATGCCACCAGCACGCCCTAAATATTTTTTTCAAAAATTCTTGGCTCACACGGTTTTTAACAATGGGTGAGAGTAATTTAGTGAGCTTTATACTGGAGATGGCTCTGGTGACCACAGGCTTTATCAAGAAGTCTCACTCGGTTTTGGTGGTTATAAAGCGCTGAAGATGGTTGGATTAAACCCTCAGTTATTCAATTGAATGAGACTGCCACGATTTTTTTGCGGCTGTTGCTCGGCTTGATGAACTTGTTCGAAACGGAATGAATCTTTATGAGGCTATTGTTTATGTTCGAAAACACACACTTTACACAAATCACACTTTAGTTCAAGCGGCAGAAAGTGAATTTTCTTCGACCAATTTAATCGAATTGTAATGCCAAACATCGAATCTTCGGCACTAAAAACCTGGATTTTCGGGCTAGAAATGATAGGTTGAAGCTTTCAACCTTTAACAATTGAGCTTGCGAAGCAAAAATGGTGTTTCGCGACTTCACGCAAATGTTGCAGATTATCGAGACATCAATGGCGATAAAGGTTAAATTTAAAGCCGTAACAAATGGAATTGATTTGCCAACTTGGGTTTTTACCTGAGATTTTAGAAGATTTTCGAAATAAAGATATTTTTGATAAATTTGACTTACGACAGAGAATTATAAAGAAAAATTTAACAAAAATTAGTGCAAAAGATATTCGAGATTTTCGAAAGATTGGTCGAAGAAAAACTAAACCAGATCTTGAAGCGCAGAAAAAGATCAATATGGCAAGATGGTTCAAATCCCTGAGAAATGCGATGCTTTTTGATTTTCAAACGACGATTTGATCTCTATAAACGCCCTTGGATGCCTTTTCGAAAATATGGAAGAGCTTCGCCGAATTTTGCGAGAAAATAATGCTCATTATATTTTGACGGGGAAAAAGTTCATCAAGGCGATGTTGAAATGCGATGCAACTTTTAAATTCGGTGCTTTCGAAAATTGAATCTGATGATTTTTGCGTGAAAGAGTTCATTTTTATTCAAGATTATGATGAAGAATTAGGATTAGCTTTGGCTGTTGGTTCAGATGTTTCGATAAATGTGCCGATTGTTGGGTTTGAAGCTTGTGGAACTTCTGTTTATGAAAGGATCTAGCAAATCTTAAAACTAATTTCACGAATGATGGTGGTGTTGCGGATATTTCGCTCGGCACCTTGTTTAGAAGTTAGCGGCGCAAATTATAATGATGAATTGAAGTCTTTGTATCTTCAAATGAATCGTGCTAGGGCAGATTTTTAAAGATGATTATCTGCTTGAAAAACAAAGTTCAAAAACAGCTAAAAGGCTATATTCAGTGGTCTCTGTTCTCGAATGATGAAAGATTATTTGCGGCTCATTTTTGAAAAATATTATCTTTTAAAACCCCAAAGATGCGGGTTTTGTCTATTTTTGTGCGTCAGTCTATTGTCGACAAGAGGAGGCTGATCCTATTTTTGATTAATTCTAGCCTTGAGCGGGATTTTCGCATCCTCTACTAGTGGATGCACATTCCGAGGCTTTGCTAGCGGAAATTTTCCCCGAAAAGATACTCCTTCGAGAATAGCGCATTCTTCTTCAAGTACAACTTTTATTCTCATGCGAGTTATACAAGAGTTACCCTGAATCCTTACTAAATAGAACCCTACAATATCATGCCCAGACATAAAAGTGACCTCCATAATTTAAGCTCTTTTCGGCTAGGATTTTACTATAACTATAAAAACAAATAAAGTCAAATAAAAGCCCTCGAAAATTTTCGAGGGTAAAGAGCAGCAGTTTCTATCTCTCTTCAGCCGAGTCTGCAACCTGAGGAACATCTATTTATTTGATGATGACGATTCTTTGTGCTGACTCTTGTTGGTCGACCAGTTAATGTAAGCACTGTATTTTCTGCCATACAATGTTCCTCCTGTTTTAAGTCCGTGGACTGATTTTTATATAATATCATTGTTTTTGAAAAAGTCAATAGATTTTTATGAAAATTGGCAAAAAGTTTTCGAAAATGTGCTAAAATAATAGTTAATTATGGCTACAATGAAAGAACTACGCGAAGAGCGATTAAGGAAATTAGAAGAAATTAAAAATCTCGGCTTAAATCCGTATCCGGCTAAAAACTGAACGCACTGCAATGGCGGGTGAGATTGTGAACAATTTTGACTCAATGGAGGGTAGTGAAGTAAAAATTGCTAGTCGAATTGCCGGTATTCGAAAAATTTGGCAAGTTAGCATTTATTGTTTTACGTGATTTTTCAGGTAAGATTCAGCTTTTTATTACGGCTCAAAATCTAGCTGAAACCCTCGAAAGAGCAGAATTTAATTGGTTTAAAAGATCTGAATCTACTTGATGTTGGCGATTTTCGTCCAGGCGAATGGAAAAAGTGATTCGTTCGAAAACTGGCGAAATATCGATTGAGACTTGTGAACTGAAATTCTTTTCGAAATCTCTTCGACCAATGCCAACTGAGCAAGACGGCTTTTACAAATAAGGAAGAACGTTTTCGCCGGCGCTATGTTGATATGAATGTGAATTTAGATGTACGTGATCGTTTCGTGCGTCGTTCGAAATTTTGGCAAGCTACACGCGACTTTTTGAATAATCGTGGATTTTTCGAAATTAATATTCCAGTGCTTGAGCACACTACCGGTGGAGCGGATGCTAATCCGTTTTGTAACACATATGGATGCTCTTGATAACGCTCAATTTTTATCTTCGAATTAGCCATGAGTTGCCGTTAAAGCGTTTGCTCGGTGCTGGTTTTGAAAAAGTTTATGATCTTGGCCCACGTTTTTCGAAATGAGAATTATTCAGATGAACATTTGCCTGAGCATATTGCAATGGAATGGTATGCAGCTTACTGGGATTGGCGAGATGGTTTAAAATTTCAAGAAGAGATGTTTAAATATGTTCTTGAACAAACTTTTTGGAACTTTGCAATTTAAGCTTGGTAATTTTTGATGTTGACCTTTCGAAAAAGTGGGAAGAATGGGATTATGCCGAAACTATCGAGAAGCGATATGGTTTGAATCCTTATAATTGTTCGCTTGAAGAGGTTAAAGCGGCTTTGAAGGCTAATAATTTAGAGGTTGAACAGACTGAAAATAAGGCCCGTGGAATTGATAAATTATGGAAAAAAATATTCGAAAAAGATGTTGTTGGGCCAATTTGGTTGGTTAATACGCCGACATTTATTTCACCACTCGCAAAGACTCATCCAGATTCACCAGAAATGACGCAGCGAGCGCAAGTTGTGATTGCGGGTTCAGAGTTGTGTAATTTATTTAGTGAGTTGAATGACCCGATTGATCAGTTAAATCGTTTTGTTGAGCAACAAAAATGCGAGATAACGGTGATGATGAAGCGATGATGCTTGATATTGATTATGTTGAGATGCTAGAATACGGAATGCCACCAGCTTGTGGAATGGGATATTCAGAGCGTGTTTTTTGGATTTTTGAAGGAGTTACTGCTCGTGAAGGTGTACCTTTCCCGCAATTAAAGCATGAAATCTCAGAAATTACGAAAGATATTTACCCAGAGTTAAATCTCTAGTATATTGACTTTTTCAAGAAATATGTTAAAATAATGTACAAATTGAGCTTTTTAAAAGTTCTAATTCGTACATTTTTATTTTTCGAAAGCTAAAAAAACTCTTTTAAAATTTGCTTTTTGGCGCTAAGTCTATAAAAATTATGGATTCAGTGCTGAAAAGCAAAAATAGAAAAGAGGAAGAAAAAAATGACCCTAGATAAATTTATTGAAGTTGGAAATGGAAATAAAAATGGTGCAGAAATTATAAATTTGACTCCACACGAAATTATAGTTTTTAATGAAGCTGATGAGTTGTTGCAAGATTGCTTCATCTGGCGTTGCTCGATCAGAATCAAGGATCATTCAAAATGGAGATCTTGCAGAATTCCAATCAAGAAAAATTGATTTTTGGCAGACCAACAAATCTACCAGATTTCAAACTTGGGAAATGGCTGATTGTTAGTCGTGTAACTGCTGAAGCTGCAAAAGCTGTTGGTCGTGATACCAGCGACTTCACTTCTCTGAGTTGATACTGTCCGAGATGAAAACAGCCGAATCATTGGCTGTCGTGGATTTTCATTTTTTTGGATAAAATTTTTAGCCTTTCGAAAAATCCTTAAACCTCGTAAAAATGCGGGGTTTTATTTTTTTGAAAAACTTTTAAAAAAAGTGTTGACATTGTGATTAGGTAAAATAGTATAGCGTTAAACAAATGGAGTAAAAAAACGGAGTTTAGCGAACACTTTAACAATTTAATTGTGCAAATTTATCGTCAGTCTATTTTATAGATTATCAATTTGATAATTCTTTTTATGGAGAGTTTGATCCTGGCTCAGGATTAACGCTGGCGGCGTGCCTAACACATGCAAGTCGAGCGGCAGCGAGTTTTACACTGAATTCTGGAAGCTTCTGGTTGAAAGAGAAGATACTATTCAAGAATTTTTGTGTAAAATGTCGGCGAGCGGCGGACGGCTGAGTAACGCGTGGGAACGTACCCCCAAAGTGAGGGATAACGCATCGAAAGGTGTGCTAATACCGCATATGGTCTTCGGATTAAAGCCTTCGGGCGCTTTGGGAACGGCCTGCGTAAGATTAGATAGTTGGTGGGGTAATGGCCTACCAAGTCAACGATCTTTAACTGGTTTGAGAGGATGATCAGTCAGACTGGAACTGAGACACGGTCCAGACTCCTACGGGAGGCAGCAGTGAGGAATCTTTCCACAATGGGCGAAAAGCCTGATGGAGCAACGCCGCGTGCAGGATGAAGGCCTTCGGGTTTGTAAACTGCTTTTATAAGTGAGGAATATGACAGTAACTTATGAATAAGGATCGGCTAACTACGTGCCAGCAGCCGCGGTCATACGTAGGATCCGAGCGTTATCCGGAGTGACTGGGCGTAAAGAGTTGCGTGGGTGGTTTAATAAGCGAATAGTGAAATCTGGTGGCTCAACCATTCAGACTATTATTCGAACTGTTAAACTCGAGAGCAGAAGAGGTAGCTGGAATTTCTAGTGTAGAGTGAAATCCGTAGATATTAGAAGGAACACCGATGGCGTAGGCAGGCTACTGGGCTGTTTCTGACACTGAGGCACGAAAGCGTGGGGAGCGAACCGGATTAGATACCCGGGTAGTCCACGCCGTAAACGATGGATACTAGCTGTTTTGGGGTATCGACCCCTGGTAGCAGAAGCTAACGCGTTAAGTATCCCGCCTGTGAGTACGATCGCAAAGATTAAAAACATAAAGGAATTGACGGGGACCCGCACAAGCGGTGGATCATGTTCTTTAATTCGATGATAACCGATAAACCTTACCAGGTCTTGACATCCTTGGAATCTTTCAGAAATGATAGAGTGCTTTTTAAGAGCCAAGTGACAGGTGATGCATGGCCGTCGTCAGCTCGTGTCGTGAGATGTTTGGTTAAGTCCATCAACGAGCGCAACCCTTGTCAGTAGTTGTATTTTTCTACTGAGACTGCCCCGGTAACGGGGAGGAAGGAGGGATGACGTCAGGTCAGTATTTCCCTCACGTCCTGGGCTAGAAACGTGATACAATGGCTAGTACAATGCGCAGCGAAGCCGCGAGGTGAAAGCAAATCGCATCAAAGCTAGTCCCAGTTCGGATTGTGAGGCTGAAACTCGCCTGCATGAAGTCGGAATCGCTAGTAATCGCAGATCAGCATGCTGCGGTGAATACGTTCCCGGGTCTTGTACACACCGCCCGTCAAACCATGAAAGTCACTAACACCCGAAGTCCGATTCGTCGGCCTAAGGGTGGGAGGGATGATTGGGGTTAAGTCGTAACAAGGTATCCGTACCGGAAGGTGCGGATGGATTACCTCCTTTCTAGGGAGAGTTATGCCAAAGGTTCGAGAAATCAACCTTTGAAGCTAGGTCGGTCTTTTCGAAAGCTTCTGTAAAATTTTACTTTCGAATTTAGCCTTCTAAAGGCAAGACTAAAATTTACCACAGAGTGAGATAAATTGCACAATTAAATTGTTAAAATAGCAAGTTCGAGAAATCGAGCTTGTTTTATTTTACGCAAGGTACCTGTATTGTTGACAAAGACATGGATTAATGCTATAATATAAATATAGAAGGGGCGCTTGCTTAGTGAAAAATACTTTCTATTATTAACAATAATAATGAAAGGATTTTCTTATGGAAAAAAGACAGAGATCTTACAGTGAAATAATAGAAAAACGAGATGGGGAGATGTATTCTGAATTTGCTGATAAGCAGCGAAAGCATAAGGCAAGACGAACTAGAATTATCGAAAAGTTGGCTAATGTGGCGGCTTTTGCAAATAAATTTGCTTCCGATGAGTTCAAAAATGAAGTCGATAAGGTAAGTCGGCAGGTTTTTGAGTCTCATAATATCGAACATAAATTAGCTGGTATAATTGATGATAAGGTAGGTGGTTTAACCGTGGAGAATGATACTGCTACTTTTTCTGATATTAAATTAGATAAATCCAAGATAGATATATCAAAAGATCTTCGCGATTTTATAGATACTAGACTCCAAAAAGAATACAGAGAAGGTCTTCAATTAAAAGAAGAAGGCATAAGTCCTATGGGTCTATATAGTAAAGCTGAGCATTTTCTCTGCATAATATGTTTTGATGCGGATGGCAATATTGTTGCGCAGAATTTAATTGATGAGTTTTATGGACCTTATAATTTATCTGGGTTTATTGACGATATCGGAGGAGCAGAAGTGTATGATTTAGAGCGATCCGCAGAAGCTGAAGGTTATGACAATACTCGCTTAAGGGTATACCATGATGGCAGGATTGAACCAGGGTTTGAGGATATAAATGTGTATCTTGATAATATTCCACGGGATGATATGGAAAAAAATTGAGTAGAGCGTCCAAGAATCGGGCTAAAGGCTTATTTAGACCTGCTTAGATATCATGATGGAAGAGTCACTGATAAATAATTTTTAAAAATACTCTTGAATTTAAGAAAAAAACTCGTGTATAATAATAACTGTTCTTTATTTGAACAGTTCTGGGGATATAGCTCAGTTGGCTAGAGCACCTGCTTTGCAAGCAGGGGGTCCAGGGTTCGAGTCCCTGTATCTCCACCAAAGAAAGCATGAATCTTTTGAAATCTTCCTTTGGCTATAAGTCCAAAATGGGCGATTAGCTCAGCTGGTTAGAGCGCGTCACTGATAATGACGAGGTCGGAGGTTCAAGTCCCTCATCGCCTCACCTAGAACTCCCAAAGGGGAGTATTTTTATTTTTCAAAAAGTTTAAAAAACCTCTTGCATTCATTTTAAAATGATATATAATGGTAATCACTTGCGAACGTTCATCCTGAACCTCTGGCGACGAGAATGTTAAGAATCAGTAGAAAAAAAGTATTTTTATAGGAAAATAAATAAAATTGCGAAAAACTATTGACAAAAAAATATTCAAAAAAATATATAATAGTAAAGCGTTTGAGATCAGGATGATAAGTTCGAATCTTTGAAAGATTGAATTTATAATTTTGCTCTTAAAATGGGAGCGAGAAATTTAACAATTTGGTGATGTAAAAGAAGATAAGAATTTTTAAGATTGACGGCAAGTATTGGTTATTACCAATTACTAGTTAAGTCAATGCATAAAAGGTACTCAAGGGCACACAATGGATGCCTAGACGTATATTACCGATGAAGGACATGGAAGACTGCGATAAGCTTCGGGTAGCTGTCAACAAGCTTTGATCCGGAGATTTCGAATGGGAAACCCAGCACGAGTCATGTCGTGTTGCTCTCAACTGAATACATAGGTTGTGTAGTGGGAACCACCTGAACTGAAACATCTTAGTAGGGTGAGGAAGAGAAAATAAATAATGATTCTGGGGAGTAGTGGCGAGGCGAAAACTGGAAGACCCAAACCTTTTTAAGTTTCTACTTTGTAGATAAGCTGATAGGCGAATACTTAATAAGGGGTTGTGAAATAACATAAGACCAAGTCAGAATACTTAATTTTTATTGAGTAGTCTGACTTGCGATAAAAGCTATCAACTTTTAGTAAGGTAAGAAAATTGCGTGGTTAGCAGAATAGTTTGAATGACTAGCCAAAGAGCGTGAAAAGCCGTGTACGCGAAAACAACGCAGACCTTATATATGTCATTTCGAGTAGGTCAGGGGCACGAGAAACCCTGATTGAATCCGGCTGGACCACCAGCCAAGGCTAAATATAATATACGATCGATAGTGAACTAGTACAGCGATGGAAAGGTGAAAAGAACCCCGGGAGGGGAGTGAAATAGATCCTGAAATTGTGTGCCTACAAGGAGTCGGAGCTAGGGCTTGCCCGTGTGACGGCGTGCTTTTTGTAGAACGATCCAGCGAGTTAATTTCATGCGCCAGGTTAAGTCAAGTGACGGAGCCACGGTGAAAGCGAGCCTGAATAGGGCGATAAGTGTATGGGATTAGACCCGAAACCGGGTGACCCTAACCATGAGCAGGTTGAAGCTGCGGTAACACGCAGTGAAGGACCGAACCAGTTTGCGCAGTAAAGCATTTGGATGACTTGTGGTTAGCGGTGAAATGCCAATCGAACTCGGAGATAGCTGGTTCTCCTCGAAATAGCTTTAGGGCTAGCGTCATGTAGTAGCCAACGGGGGTAGAGCTCTGTAAACGACTGGGGCGGGCAACTGTACCCATCGTTAACAAACTACGAATACCGTTGGTGGTACCATGGCAGTTAGAACATCAGGGGCTAAGCTCGGTGCTCAAAAGGAAACAGCCCAGACCATCATCTAAGGTCCCTAAATTAACACTAAGTGGGAAACAAGGTGAAATTTCTTAAACAGCGAGGATGTTGGCTTAGAAGCAGCCATTCATTTTAAAGAGTGCGTAACAGCTCACTCGTCAAGAGATTTTGCGTGGAAAATGTAACGGGGCTAAAGTGTTATACCGAAGATATGGATTTCGTTATTCCTACGGGTTTAACGGAGTGGTAGAGGAGCGTTCCTATCGGCGGTGAAGCTCAATCGTAAGGTTGGGTGGAGCGTTAGGGAAGTGAGAATGCTGGAATGAGTAACCATAAGAAAGGTGAGAATCCTTTCGGCCGTAAGAGCGAGGTTTCCAGGGCTACTGTAATAATCCCTGGGTTAGTCGGGCCTAAGCCGAGGCGTAGCAGCGTAGGCGATGGACATCAGGTTAATATTCCTGAACCGGTTATAATTTGTATACTGTGTACGGTAAATTAGTCGAAGCGGATTATTGGTATATATCCGTCCAACTTAGCGGGAACGCAAAGGAGTGAAAGTTAATCTACGGATTAACGATTTTTGATGAAAGTACTGGCTAGAAAAAGCAGATATACGCGTGGTTATAGCCGCCCGTACCGCAAACCAACACAGGTGCTCGAGTCGAGTAGACTCAGGCTTACGAGACCCTTCGCTAAGGAACTCGGCAAAACAGCGACCGTAACTTCGGGATAAGGTCTGCCTCCGCATCATTCGATGCGAGTCGTGTTTCAAGCAATTAGGTTAAGATTAATGGTATATGAGGTATCTTAAACTTCTTTACCGAGATAGAACAAGTCAAATGGCTAGCTTGGAACGTGGCAAACTCGTATCAAACGATGCGGAGGCCGCAGCAAAAAGAGCCCATGGAACTGTTTACCAAAAAAACACAGGTCTCTGCGAACACGAAAGTGGATGTATAGGGGCTGACTCCCTGCCCAGTGCTGGAAGGTTAAAGGGGAGTGCTTTACGGTGCGAGACTGAAGCCCCAGTGAACGGCGGCGGTAACTATAACCGTCCTAAGGTAGCGAAATTCCTTGTCAGGTAAGTTCTGACCCGCACGAATGGAGTAATCATGTGGGCACTGTCTCGGCGAAGGACTCGGTGAAAGTGCATTGGCGGTAAAGATGCCGTCTGTCCATGCCAGGACGAGAAGACCCCATGGAGCTTTACTACAGCTTTACATTGACACGGGTTACATCATGTGTAGCATAGGTGGGAGGCTTTGAAACAGATACGCCAGTATTTGCGGAGCCACAGGTGAAATACCACCCTTGATGTAGTCTTTGTCTTACCATTGCCGTTATCCGGTAATGGGACCGTGTATGGTGGGTAGTTTAACTGGGGCGGTTGCCTCTAAAGAGTAGCGGAGGCGTTCAAAGGTTGGCTAGCTTCGGATGGAAATCGAAGTGATAGTGCATGCGCAAAAAGCCAGCTTGACTGCGAGAATTACAATTCGACCAGAGTGGAAACACGAGCAAGTGACCCGCTGTAAGAACATTGTTCATTGAATGTGGGATCGACAGCGCACACGGATAAAAAGTTACCCTGGGGATAACAGGCTTATCGCGCCCAATAGTTCACATAGACGGCGCGGTTTGGCACCTCGATGTCGGCTCATCACATCCTGGAGGGGGAGCACCTTCCAAGGGTTCGGCTGTTCGCCGATTAAAGTGGTACGCGAGCTGGGTTCAGAACGTCGTGAGACAGTTCGGTTTATATCCGGCATGGACGTAAGGATTCTTGAGGAGATTTGTCTCTAGTACGAGAGGACCGAGATGAACGAACCTCTGGTGTATCGATTGTGGCCACCTGCCGCAGTGTCGAGTAGCTATGTTCGGTTAAGATAAGTGCTGAAAGCATATTAAGCGCGAAACTGACTCCAAGATTAGGAATCCCATGAGGGACACAGAAAGATGATCTGTTTGATAGGCGCAAGGTGTAAACCTGGTAACAGGCTAGCCAAAGCGTACTAATAGTCCAATCGCTTTTTTTATGTCCATATTCACTAAAAATAATCTTGTATTATTGGCGTGAATATGGTGAACTTAACTAGTGTTTGGTGATTATCAAAAATAATCGCTAGTCAATCTAAAAATCTTGGCATTACCAAATGATACCAAGGACATCGAAATGAGGTTTTGGCTCACCGCTTAGGAATTTGTGGCGAGTTGAAGCACAAAACCTTTTTTCGGTGCCCATGGCGCTGGGGAAACACCTGTTCTCATTCCGAACACAGAAGTTAAGCCCAGTAGCGGCGAGCATACTGCGAAAGCGGGAAAATAGCACGGTGCCGAATTATAAAAACTCCTCCTAACCGGTGGAGTTTTTTTCGTGGTTAGGAATCTTGAAAATTAAAGGTTAGCTATGATATAATATAATATATGGAACAGGAGGAAAAAATAAAAACAACCAAAAAATTCGAAGAGCTTTTGCCAAGTGATTTTGTTCATCTTCATACGCACACATATCATTCATTATTAGATGGATTAACGAAGATTGATGCGCTGGTTGATAATGTTAAAGCTAGTGGTATGGAAGCAGTTGCAATAACTGATCATGGGACGATGTCTGGCGCGATTGAATTTTTTAAAGAGGCAACTTCAAAAGGAGTTAAGCCTATTTTAGGGATTGAAGCTTATGTTGCAGCACGAACCCGATTCGATAGAGATCCGGCACATGATAAGCCTCGTTATCACTTAATTTTACTAGCTAAGAATCAGACTGGTTGGCAGAATTTATGCTCGCTCACAACTAAGGCTTGGGTTGAGGGGCAATATTATAAGCCACGGATAGATCATGATATTATGGTGGAACATTCAGAGGGGTTGTTTGTTTGAGTGGTTGTGCTGGTTCGGAAATTTCGGAAGCAATTCGTGCGGGTGATTTCGAAAAGGCAAAAGAGCTTGCAAGTTGGTATAAGTCGGTTTATGGCGAAGATTTTTATTTGGAGCTTCAAGATCATGGCCATCCAGATTGCCCAAATCATTGGGAAGTTCAAAAAGAAATTAACGATGGTCTATTTAAGCTTCATGAAGAGCTGGATATCCCGATGGTTGTTACTTGTGATTCACACTATTTAACACATGAAAATCAAGATGCTCATGAGATTTTACTTTGTGTTGGTACGGGTTCGTATTTGAATGATGAGAAACGAATGAGCTTGAAAGAATTTGATCTTTTCGTGACTGATCCTAAAGATATTATTGAGCGTTGGGGAAAAAAATTGACTAGAAATTATTTTAAATACAAAACGTGTTGCTGAAAAGGTTAATTTTGAGTTTGAATTTGGTAAGATTCTGATTCCAAAATTTCCGCTTCCAGATGGTGAAGATAGTGAAAAAGGTTTTTGGATAAGCTAGTTTTTTTCGAGGTTTGGGCGAGCGATATGCTGAAATTACCGTTGAAGAAGTTAAGAATATGACAATTCCTGAGATTCGTGAAAAGCTTTCGAAAGAAGTTTTGGATCGAGTTGATATGGAGCTTGGTGTTCTTGACGGGATGGGCTATAATGGTTATTTTTTAATTGTTCAAGATTTCATTAACTGGGGTAAATCTCAGGGGATTGTTTTTGGCCCTGGACGAGGTTCTGCGGCAGGCTCAATTGCTTATGCTCTACATATCACAGATCTTGATCCGCTTGAATATGATCTGCTTTTCGAAAGGTTTTTGAATCCTGATCGTATCTCGATGCCGGATATTGATGTTGATATTCAAGATACTCGTCGAAATGAGGGTGATTCAATATTGTACCGATAAATATGGAATGGATCGTGTTGCTAATATTGCAACTTTTGGTAAAATGATGGCAAAAACGCTGTGCGTGATGTGGCGCGAGTTTTGGAGGTTCCATATTCTGAGGCGGATCGTTTGGCAAAATTAGTACCAGATCCAAACCAAGGACGACACACACCGCTTCGAATTTCATTAGAAAATGATCAGGATTTGAAGCATGAATATGAAACCAATCCGACTGCTAAAACGGTTTATGATTTTGCTATGCAACTTGAAGGACTATTCGAAACCATGGTGTTCATGCTTGTGGAGTTGTGATTGCGCCAGATGATTTGGTAAAATACCTCCCACTGAAATGGCACAAAAAGGTGTCGTTGCGACACAAGTTCCAATGAGGGCAGGTTGAGGATCTTGGCCTTTTAAAAATGGACTTTTAGGTCTAAAAACCTTTCGATTATTTCTACTGCACAAAAAAATTATTAAAACGAACTTATGGTGTTGATGTTGATCTTTCAAAGCTTGGTTTGGATGATAAAAAGGCTTATGAATTATTAGCGCGCGGTGATTCGACTGGTGTTTTTCAGCTTGAATCTGCGGGTATGAAGCGATATCTGCGAGAGCTTAAACCTTCAAAGTTTGAAGATATCATCGCCATGGTTGCGCTTTATCGGCCTGGGCCAATGAGCGAAATTCCAAAATTTATTGCTCGAAAACACGGTGAAGAGCCAGTTACTTACTATGAAGATCATATGGAGAATGCTCTTAAAAATACTTATGGAATTTTGGTTTATCAGGAGCAGTTTATGCAGATTTCGAAGGAAGTTTGTGGATTTACTGGTGGTCAGGCAGATACGCTTCGAAAGGCCGTGGGTAAAAAGAAAATTGACTTAATGAAGAAAATGAAGGGCGAGTTCATTGAAGGGGCGGTAAAGCATTCTAACGCTGACCGAGGAAAAGTTGAGGCTTTCTGGGAGCATTTGGAAGAATTTGCGAATTATTGTTTTAATAAGTCACATGCGGCGTGTTATGCTTTAATTGCCTATTGGACAGCTTATATTAAGGCACATTACCCAGATGCTTTTATGGCGGCATTAATGACAGCTGACTCTGATGATACTGACCGTTTGGCAATTGAGATTGCTGAATGCCGTTCTATGGGAATTGAGGTTCTTGGTCCAGATGTGAATGAATCATTCAAGGATTTTGCGATTGTACCACACGAGAATAAAATTCGTTTTGGTCTTTTAGCGGTGAAGGCTGTTGGTAGTGGTGCAGTTGATGCGGTTTTGAATGCTCGAAAAGCTGACGGTAAATTTACTTCAATTTTAGATTTTGCAAAACGTGTTAACGCTCGCCAATTTAATAAAAAGGCCTGGGATTCATTAATTATGACTGGGGCTTTTGACCAATTTGGAACTCGCTCAGATTTACTTTTTAATCTTGAAAGAATCCAAGACTATGGTTCGAAATCTCAAAAAGAGGCACTTTCAGGCCAGACAGATCTGTTTGGTTTTGCCGGTGCTGAAGATATGCGGGTTGAATCATCAATTGAATTAATTAATGCGCCGAAACAACACACCGACAAGGAGCGTCTAACTTGGGAACGTGAACTTTTGGGGCTTTTATGTTTCAGCGCATCCACTCGACAGATATGTAAAATATTTCGAAGAGCAAACTCAGCCACTTTCACAGGTTCAACCGAATACTGACGGCCAAAAAGCAACTATTGGTGGAATTGTGATTGATGTTCGAACGATTCTTACAAAATCTGGCACAAAAATGGCATTTGTAAAAATGGAAGACAAAACTTCCGAAGGTGAAGTGATCATTTTCCCGAATCTTTTTCAGAAATTAATGAAATGTTGAAAATTGATACTGTTTTTGAAGATTGAGGGAAAAATTTCTGCACGTGATCGGGAGGGAAATTTGAAATCTGATGCGCAAGTTATTGCAGAGACGGTTTCGATTATTACAGATGAAGAACTTGAAAGTTACGAATCTACTGGAAGGAGAGCTGAAGGTTTAAAGGCAAGAAAAGTTCCGCAAACAAAAACTGTTTCACAAAAAGTTTCGAATGGTCAAAAAGCGTGCATTTTTGCAAAAAAATAGTAGCTCTACGGTTTCAAATGAGCCCGAAAAGACCGTCTCAAAACCCACGATGTCTGCTGAAAATTATCAAGCAGAGAAGCTTCAGAGAGTTTTTGTACATATTAAAAATCCAAGTGATCACGAATCTCTTCTTTCGGTAAAAATTTGCGGAAAGTTCCCTGGAATGAGCGAAATAATTTTAGTTCTGGGTGACACTGAAAAATCTGCAATTCGAATGCCGTTTAAGGTTGATTCTAATTCTGATCTTCCAAAAAGAATTGGTCAGTTTGCTCGGTGAAGAATGTGTGGTTCTGAAAGATTAGTAAAATAAAATCTCCAGCGATTAACTGGAGATTTTTTAGGGATTTTGAAACTATTTTTTTCGAATGGATGAGCTAGCTTAAGCTCTGGACAAGCTTCTGCAATTCGCATTAATTCGTTATATTTGGCAACTCGATCTGTTCGAGAAAGCGAACCGGTCTTGATTTGTCCGCAACCCAAGCCAACAGCCAAGTGTGCAATTGTTACATCTTCAGTTTCGCCTGAGCGGTGACTCATTACTGTATTGTAGCCATTATTTTGAGCTAATTTCACAGCGTTGATAGTTTCTGTTAAAGATCCAATCTGATTTGGTTTAATTAAAATTGCATTCGCAACGCCCAAATTAATTGATTTTTGAAGAAGTTTTCGAGTTTGTTACCATTAAATCATCACCGACAAGTTGAATTTTTCCGCCAAGTCTCTCGAGTTAGAACCTTCCAGCCTTCCCAGTCGTTTTCAGCCAAGCCGTCTTCGATTGAAACAAATGGATATTTTTGAAGTTAGATTTTTCGTAAAAATTCGATCATTTCTTCACTTGAAAGAATTGCATCATTTGCTTTTTAGATCGTATTTTTCTTCTTTATAAAATTCACTTGAAGCTGGGTCTGAGGCGAAAGCAATATCTTTACCAAGTTCGTATCCAGCATCTTGAATGGCCTGTGAAATTAATTGAAGTGGCTCTTCGTTTCCGTTTTGAACTTTTGGAGCATAACCACCTTCATCACCAACAGTTGTTGGGTAATTTTTGATTTAAGAACTTTCGCAAGCGCGTGGAAAGTTTCAGCGCCCATTTGAACGGCTTCGAAAATAGTTTTTCGCACCAACTGGCATGATCATATATTCTTGAATATCAGTTGCCCCAACCAGCGTGAGCACCACCATTCATAACATTCATCATTGGAAGTGGGAGATTTGGAGTTGAGTTTGTTTTTGGCTATATATTGCCAAAGTTCAATGCCTTTGCATTAGCTACGGCTTTTGCCACTGCAAGCGAAACTGCCAAAATTGCGTTTGCACCAAGATTTGATTTATTCTCTGTGCCGTCAAGTTCAAGCATGATTTGGTCAATTTCTTCTTGATTTTTCAGCATTTTTTTCCAGTCAAGGCTTCTTTAATTTGGTTGTTAACATATGAAACCGCTTTTAGTTACAGCTTTTTCCACCAAAAGCTGAATTGCTATCTCGAAGTTCAAGTGCTTCGCCTGACCCTGTTGAAGCTCCGCTTGGAACTGCTGCTCGACCAAGAGCTCCATTTTCTAAAAATTACATCTGCTTCAACTGTTGGGTTGCCGCGAGAGTCTAAAATTTGTCGTCCTTTGATATCTTTAATTATATATTCCATAATTCCATTTTAGCACCATAAAAAAATCTTTCGCAAGGTCTTTTTTTGAAAATATAATTTGCCAAGAATTGTTCGCTTATGTTATAATATAGTTGATATGAAGATTTCAAGAAGGAAAGAAAATTTACTAGTTTTCTTTAAAAATCTTGCAATGACGCTAACAGTTGTTGGTGTAGTTTCGGTTTTTGGTGTTTTTAACTCAAGGTTGGCGGCTTGATGAAAAATTCGAAGTCGAGCAAACTGGTTTGGTGCAGTTTAATTCTTCAATTTTTAAACTCGATTGCGGAAATTGATAAAAAGCGGCTTCCAGAAGGAACGCCTACAAAAATTCTCGCAAAACCAGGAATCCATAAATTTTCAATTTGGAAAGAAGGTTATCAAACTTGGTGGCGCCAAGCGAATGTTAAAGTTGGTGAAATTTTTGTGGCTCAATTATGCGCAGTTAGTTCAAAAAATAACAGAAAAAGCTTTTTAAATATTTCGAATTTAAAAAAATGCGCATATCTCACCAGATAAAAAGAAGATTTTCACGATTACTGAAGATGCTTCCGGCGAGGCTATTTTTGGCTGATCGACATCTCTTCTTCTGAGCCAAAAAAATTTCAAAAGTCGATTTTAGCTCAAACATTTTTTGTGGAAATTCAGAAAATGCAAATTTTGCGGGGAAAAGTAATTTTTATAAAATTGCTGAAAATCTCAAGATTTCAAAAATTTCAAAACGATAACAAAAAGCATTTGTAAGTTTTAAAAATGGCGATAAAACTGAATGGTTGGTTTTTAAACTTTGAAAGTCCATCTGAATCTTTTAAATTTAATGCAAAAATTCCACATTGACTTTTCTAAAATTACACCCTCAAATGATGATTTGACAAAACTTGTCGGAATTTCTGGAACGGATTTTATGAGAAATTAATCTTTTCAAACAATACAATATCGGCGGCAATTTTGAGCGATATTGTTGATTTTGAGCTTTACGACAAAGAGAATATTGCTTATATTCAAAAGAAAATAGTGAATGGGAATTTTTTTAGTTGGAATTCTAAAAAGGTGACAAAAATATTGAAATTGAGAAAAATTTAAAAACGCAGCCAAAAATTGCGATTGGACGATATTATCGCGAGAGTTATGTTTATATTGGAGAGGGTTCAAAAATTAACATTTATAAATCTGCTAGCTGGACAGAGAAGATGCGACTTTCAAAAAAATATTGGATTTAAAAATTTTTCACCAGATCAGTTAAAAGCTAACGGCGAATCACGAATTTTGGTTGCGAAAAAGTGGTAAGAATATCTATTCTTATGATATTGAAACTCGGAACAACTACGATTTTTTGGCTTCGAGTGATGGGGAGATTAACTGGCTCGATGATTTTGTGCTTGGTGATTTTGAAGGTGAAAAGCTTGCAATTTATGATTTTGATGGAATAAATAAGCATATCCTATCGAGTGGAATTTTTGGTTTTCCTTTCACACTTTCGAGTGATAATAAATACATTTACAGTTTTATTAAAAATGAATTTGGCGGATTTTCGATAAATCGTCTAAATATGACAACTGAAAATTAAAAATTACACTTTTCGAAATCTTGAAAAAAATAAGAATTATATGGTAGAATATAGATATTATAGTTCTTTTTAGGAGGTGTCGAAAATGGCAGATTCAGATATGAAGAAGATTATTGGTGGTGAAAATTACGATTCATTTTTGTCGGAAGGCTGATAATAATATGCACAGGACGAGCAAAGGAAAGCCGAGCAGCGGTGAGTATTTCTTCGTCCAGATTCAATTAGAAAATCTTCAGTCAATTAATATTGTCCCGAATTTTATAGAGAAGTTTGATGGATATTGTAGATTTTTCTGGCTGGACTTCGATCGATGGTCACTATATTTCTGTGAGTGGCCGGTATGATAATCTTTTTGATAATAGTTATATTGAATCTATGGGTGAATATTAATAACGCTCCTTAGAAATGCCCGTAACTGGGCGTTTTTTTCTTGTATTTTTATGAAAATATTGGTAAAATCGTAAGTATTATGAATAAAAAAATCATCTCGACTTTATTGTTTTTCACCAACTGTGATGCTGATTACTTTTTATTTTTTTGAAAGTGTTTCGGCAGCTTTTTGCAATTTTTTAAATATAAATCAAGCAAAATTCGAACTTTAATCATTTTGCTTTTTAATTAGTTTGGCGGGTTTTTCAAGCTGCGGAATTTATAGTGTGTGGAACAGAGCATTTTCTCTGGTGTTGATTGGGCTCGATTTGGTTATTTAGCAATAACACTTTTTGCCGCCGCTTGGTCTTCATTTAGTACACGAAATTTCTGGTAAAAAATCCGGTATTTTAGTTAAATTGGCATATGTAACTTGTGTGGTTTTTCGACATATTTCGTGTTTGTGAGTGGAAGTGTTTTTTTGCGGGCGAAAAATACTTGTCGAGCGAATTATTCGGTCTTCAATACTCCAAATGGAATTGCAACATTTTTGTATACGCTGTATTATTATGGCTGGCTTTTTATTGCTGTGTTTTTTTATGCTGGAATTGTATTTCGAAGATGTTGAAAAGAAAAATCATCGCGGAATTCTGCGCACAATTTTTGTCTCGTTCGAAAAACTTAACGGAATATTAAATCAGGAAAATTTACGAAAAATCTCGGCCTTAAAATGGTTGATGTGCGGATATATTGCATTTATTTTACCAACAACGGTTGTGAATATTTTGAACCCTGCAACTATTGAGGGAATCCCTTCTATAATGTGTGGTTTTGCGGTTTTTGATGGCGATAACCTTAATTAATTTTGTCGCTCCTCGCACGCTTGAATTAAAGAAAAAGTAGGTTTGAAATTTGCCAAAAAAATGAAGTTATGGTAAAAATAAATATTAATATGAAAAATCTTATTCTTGTTATTAATCCTCGATCGAGTGGTTTTGAGTTGATTCGAGAAAAGATTTTACCTTTTTGGATAAAGCCCATTTCAAAAAAAGGCAGTTTTAAAACTTTTGAAATTCAGCCAACTTCACCAATGGAGAATGCAGAAGAGTTAGCAAGGGGCCTTAAAAATGGTGATATTATTTTTGGTTGCAGGCGGAGATGGAACAGCTCATATTGCGGCGAATGCTGCGGCTATATCTGGACGAAAAAAAGCTAAAAATTAAATTTACGGGCTTTGGAAATTTTAATGATTATGCGCACAGTTTTTCGAAAAAAATAGCGGAAAAGCAGCGATTGAGGCTTTCGAAACGCTAAAAGTTCAAGCGGAAATTCGTCCAATTGAGCTGAAAATCAATGGTAAGTTTTTTCGATACGCGCCACTTTATGCGACAATTGGTTTAACTGCGGAAATGGCTGAGATTTTTGAAGGGCGGCGAATCCGAAAAAGTTTTGAAAAAGGTGCATAATAGAAATATTCGTTTAATCTTTTTCGCTTTTTGGCTGCAACAAGATTTTTATTTTTAAAAATTGTCGAAAAACATATTTTGAAGATTTCTGAAATTAGCACAGATAAAAAGAATTTTCAAAAAACATAATAGGATTACAGATGTAGTTTTTATGAATGGGCCGCGAATGGCGCGAATTATGCGAAGTTCAATTAATAAGAAAGATAGCGAAAAATTTTTGGTTTTGGTGTTCTGGATTCGGCGAGACTTTTTCGAAATTCACCATTTTTTTGATTAAAAGGCGCTTTTGGTAAAATTCCGTTAAAACGTGCAAAATCTGCAAAAAAATTATTTTTTTCAAAAACCGCAAAAACATTACAATTCAGGTTGAAGGTGAAGTTTGTAAAAATTAAGAAAGTTGAAACAATTGAAGCTAAATTGAGCGATAAAAAAATTGAGATTTTATAGAGGTGGAATGAACGAAATTGAATTAACGAAAAAGATTAATTGAGATTGAAAGTGTTTCAGGGAAATGAGTTGGAAATTTTGAAATTTTTTTGGCAGATTTTTTTGCGTGAGAATTCGGCAGAAGTTTGGCAAAATGAGGATTTTACTGCAGGGCTATTTCGGGTTCGAAAATCGAAAAGTATTTCGAAAACTCGGCGCGCGGTAATTTTAACGGGTCATATCGACACAGTTTCAGCTGGGGATTTAAAGAGTTGGAAAGATTCACCTTGGCGAGCTATTGAAACAGATGATAAAATCATCGGTTTTGGGGAGCGAGCGATATGAAAGGCGGAATTGGTGCGCAAATTGTTGCTGGGTTGGAATTTGTGAGAGGTGATACTTTTTGAAAGTGATTTTTGATCTTTGGATTGTGGCAGTTTCGAATGAGGAAGTTGATGGGCGTGGTAGTCGAAATTTTTGTAAAATGGCTAAATTCTCATGCCGATTTTTGAATATGAAGAAATATTAGGAATTATTGCGGAACCGACAAATTGTGAAAATATTGAGATCGGTCATCGCGGAAATCGTTTCGTGCGTTTGAGGTTTGCTGGCGAAAGCGGTCATGCTTCACAGCAGGATAGTTTTGTAAAAGTCGGCTCTTTCGAGAAGTTTGAATTTTTGTGAATAATATTGATAGAATTTTTACCGACTGGGGGTTAAAATATTCGAACGATTTTTGGGGTGTCCAAGTTTGGTTCCAACTGCTTTGAAATCTGGTGATAATAAAAGTCCAAATAAAAACGGCGCCGTCTGCTGAATTAATCTTGGATGTTCGAACGACACCAGAGCTTGATCTTAATTTTTAAAAAAAGAATTTGACCATTTGGCGAGTGAGTATAATTTTTTTCTTGGGAATATCATAGCGAGCCAGTGCCTTCGAGTTTTGTGTCTGAAAGTTCAAAAATTGTTGAAAATATTTTTGAATATTTCAGTTCTTTCGAAAAGATATGGTTGTAGTTAGTCCCGGGGCGACAGATCAGGGTGAATTTGTGAATGGTTTGAAAAAAATGCTCAAGTTGTCGTTTTTGGACCAGGTGAATGGAGCGAGGCGCATCATCAGAACGAATTTATCTATAAGGAGAAACTTTCAAAATATAAAAAAACTGGATTATTGATTTTTGAAGAAAATTTAAGAAAAGCTCTTGACTCAGTTAGTATTTTTTTGATAAAATAATAACATACGCGGGTTTAGCTCAGTTGTTAGAGCGCTTCCTTGCCATGGAAGAGGCCAGAGTTAGAGTCTCCTAACCCGCACCAGAAATTGCTAATTATACTACTGCAATGGCTACCTTGCAGTAGTTTTTCTTTTGTTATTTCAATTGAGGCGTTGCCCATATAGCAAAATTTCATAGAAATAAGAAAAGAAAGGGATCTTATGGCAGTAGATGCACATAATATCTATTCCGACAATGCCACAACAAAGGCAAAATTGGCTGAAATTAAAGGCCAAATTATCGAAGCTGTTATAAAAGGAGCAGTTTTAACTAAAATTAAAAAAATACTTTTTGGAATTGGAAACCCAAGCGCTGGATCAGTAACTTATGACCGCTTAAAAACGCTGTTTCGAAAGATTGCGGCATAGCGCAGGGCGCAGAAAAAAAGTTGAATCTACAGAAGAAGCTTTAACCATTAATAAATAAACACTCTACAAAAAGGGTGTTTATTTTTACCTTGACAAAATATTCAGGGGGTATAATAAAAAAATATGAAAAAGCATAAACATTATCAAGGATTTACAATTATTGAAGTAGTATTAGTATTAGCAATCGCTGGACTAATCTTTTTAATGGTATTTTTAGCTTTACCAGCACTCCAACGATCACAAAGGGATACGCAGCGAAAAGAATGATATGGCGCGGTTAAAGGCAGCTTATCAGCAGTATCGAGCGAATAATAAGGGGAGAAGGCTCGGAAGTGTCTATAATGGAGAATTTATGGCAAAACTCCCAAACTGGGAGAACTTTTTAAACGAATATCTTCGAAAAGATGGCGATATTTTCAGGGATCCCTCTGGTGAAGATTACTTCCTACAGGCGGGGTTATGGAATTTTTGTACGAGGAGATGAACCTGGAACTGGTGCTATAACTTTCAACGACCGTATGGCTTGTGATTATGAATCGCCTAGAATAGAGGAACGAAATAAATCTGGAACTGGTGAAATCATTAGAATTCGGCTCGAAACTGGCGGTGTCTATTGTCTCGACCTTATCGAATAGTGTAAAATTAAAAACCCTCAATCTGAGGGTTTATTCTTTTGAAAGTTGAGCTTTTACTCCTCTTTGATGCGAATTACTTCAATTGTATTTTCTTCAAGAAATTCGACACTAAATTTTCGCTTTTTCGAATACTGAAAACTATCGAAAATATCAAAACCGGTAATTTTTTTCTTGCCGAAAGATTTTTCGAATTTGTGATAATTCTTCGAAAAACTTCTTTTTCGAATTGGCAATTTTTCATCCTCAACCAAAACCGTTCCTGTACGGTTTGGTCCATCGATTGCGAATTTCAAATCTCGCATAAGTTTGTCGCTGTCGCCTTCATAAAGAAGTTCATCGCCAGCAGAAGTACAAAAAACAAAATTATAAAAAAAAGCAATAAAAAGCCCTTCTTTCTAATGTGCTACTCAAACGAGCGCTTTAATATTATACAACTTTTTCTAATAAAAATCAATAGTAAAAGAAAACCTCGCGAGAATTCGCAAAGGTTAAGGTGATCAGAGTTTTTGACTTCTGTGCTTTCGCCGCTGCGGCAAAAAATTTCGAAATCTTTTTGCTCTGATGAGTTCTGAATTTGATAGTAATATGCCATATCGTTGATGTTTTGCGTTTCGAAAGCATCGAAAAATTTCTTCCATCAACACCATTTCGTTACTAAAAATTCTACCGCCAGCCGTTATTTTAAGGGAATCTTTTCTATTAAGGAGCGTTTCGAGATTTTTTTCACGATTTGCTCCGCAGATTTACCCTCAATCTTAACGGGTTGAATTTTGGTGAGTTCAACCGAAAGTTGTTTGTCACTTACGGTTTTATCGACCACTTTCACAAAAATGCTACTCATATGAGCCTCCATAAGCTACAAATTTCGGCGAACCGAGAAGCTTATTAATAAGATTTTATAATAAGTTTTTTTCAAAATGCAAGCTTGAGCAGAAATGGTTTTTAGGCTTGAATTATTTTTGATATTATGGTTGGGATATTATTAGGGAGATTATTTTATGATTTATATAGTTAGAATGAAATCAGCAGACGACGACTCAGCTTTATGCTAACGCATATAATAGTTTAGAAGAATCAAAAAGGCTGTTCGTAAAAATAAAAGAAAGTATTCGTGATCCAGGAAATATTACTAGATGGTTTCATGGTTATAATAGTTATACTCTAACTGTAGATAACGTTGAAATTTGCACTGTAGATATTTTTTAAGTCTTAATAAAAAAAGATGTTGAATTTCATTTAACTAAATGCGTTGATGGTGAATGGCAGGAAACTCGAAGGTTCTCAAGCCGAGAAAATGCTGTAAATTTTGTTCATCGCATACTAGATAATAATAATTATCAGGCAGATGCTGGCGAAGATGAAAATGGAGTTTGGGCTTTTCAATACAAATCAGGCGCAAAAAGTTAAATATGGTGTATTTTTGGCCATTTATAAAAACACTAAAAACCGTTAAAAGCAAATGAATATTCTGAGATTTTTAGGTGTGAACCCTGATGCTACAGATGAAGAAATTAAGAAAGTATATCGCCAAAAATCAAAAATTCATCATCCCGATATGGGTGGAAATATGCATGATTTTTTTAAAAAAATTCAAGAAGCATATGAAAATCTTATAAATGGCCTCAGTGGATCTAATAAAGAAACTTTTCATCGAGAGTTGTCTAAGTTTTATAGTTGTGTTGAATTTGAACAAGGGATAAATTATGTGCATAGCATTAATGCTAATAAAGAGTCAGGCTACAATCCAGGAAGTGACTTTATAAAAAGGACTCATAATGTTTGTTGTTGGTGGTGGGTTGTCTTTAGCTGCATATAGTTCTGCATATTCTAGGGGTGGTGGAACATATACTGTTTATACAGGGCTGATTTTTTTATGGTTTATTTAAGATTCTTCGGAGTATCTTTTGGGGTATATTGGGCGATAGAAGGGCTAAAAATTAAGAGTTTTATGCATAATCTAATAATGTATGGTGGTATAGCTACAATAATAATATTAATAATAATTGGATTTTTCGCTATTATACTCTCTCTTTTAAAATAAAAAGCCGCGTTTTTGCGACTTTAAGGTTTAGAGAAATTTTTATTCTTCAAAAAAACGGGGAATCTCGAGTTTATCTTTTAAGAAATCTCTTCCAAAAGGTTTTTTACTAATTTTTATCGCTGTAAAAATTCTTCTGGGGTTGAAAGACCTTCTTCAATCCGATGCGGAATTTCTTTGTCATTCATCATTTTTTTACAACTTTGAAATTTTTCATCAACCCACACAATAATTTTTTTAATTTCTCGTCGTGTTATGAATCTTTTTGTTGCAACGCCTCCAAGAAAAACAATTTTTTGCTGAGCCGTGAATTTCAACAATTTCTTTATCCAAATCATAAGCTGCATTTGGTGAAAGATAAATTGCTTTATTTCCATTAGCTTCGAGTCTGATTGGTGCTCCGGTTTTTATTGCCTGAAGTATCGCTTCCTGTAAGAATAAATCTTGATTCATTTTTAATCCTCCTGAAAAGTTCTAAGCAAAAGCTTGAATACCTTAATTATATCAGAAAAAGTAAGTTTTGTCAATAAAAAGCTTTCGAAAAACCCTTGAAAGGTAAGATGATATAATTAAAAAGAGTATTGGGATGTCGCCAAGTGGTAAGGCAGCGGGTTCTGGTCCCGCCATTCGGGGGTTCGAATCCCTCCATCCCAGCCAAATTAAGGACACGAGTTGTTTCAGACTAACTCGTGTTTTTTTCATAATTTCCTTTTCTTGGAAAATATAAAAGAGCTGACATATAAGCAGTAGCGTCGGCTCTTTTTATTATTTCAATTGAGGTGTATCTGTTCGGTAGGCTTCATAGAGATAAGAAAAACTCTATTATTAAACTAACACTTTAAAAAAATTCGGTAATTATATCAAATCAATCTAAGATTTCGAAAATGGTTTAAATAGTAAAAGAATTAAGAAAAACTGACGAATAGATTTTTAAACCCTCAATGTAGAGATATTAAATAGTCTAGAATTATTATTACCGGATGCAATATTAAAAGAGTAGGTGTAGTTAATAAAAAAACAAAAACAAAGATATTATTTAAGGAATAACGGAATATATTAGATGGTAGTATTTTTATACCTCAAAAATACAATCCATAAGAAGGAATTTATGAGAGGGAGGAATTAGATTTATACTATAAAAAAAGTTTTAGAGTTAAGTAAAAATGATACACTATCTTCATGAATAATATATAATTCTTTTTAAAGACTTGTTTGAGAATTTTTTTAATTATCGAAGTGTCAGATAGCTATTTGCCAGAAAAGGTTGATCTCATCTTGACTCACGAAATGGCAGCAGCAGCTCCTAAATTCCTTGAAGACTACAAACAAGGTGAATCCAAAAGAATCTGGAAGTGGCTACTATGTAAATGGTCGCGTGGTCCACGATACCTTTGTGTTCGACAAGAAGAAATCAGCTGTGTATTTAGCGTGCTTCTGTTATTTTTGGTTAACTTAATTTAGTCCCACCTCCAACTAAAAAGTCTTTCAAAAAATGTTAGTGAATTTCGTGGAAGAACTGCATCTTTGCTTGGAGTTTCTTCTTTTGAGGGGGTTTCAGCTTTTGCTGGATCTGGTGAAATCTGTTCGGCAAAAAAACGAGAAGGCGCTTTTTCTGCTGTTCCAAGAGGAACGCAAGTGATTAAAGTAAGCATCGGCTTATCTGTGCCGATCTGAACTCGATTAACTTGATTCGGCATCACAACTTCAGTTCGAGTGACATTATAAGTGTAGCGAGTTCCATTATAGTTTGCATAGATTACGTCGCCTTGTTTAAGTTTGTCAAGTTGTGCAAAAAAATGAATTTATAATCGCCCGTATCAAACAAATCATTACTCGAATGCCCACTTAAAAACTGTATTTCCATTTTGGCCAGGAACGGCATTTGCGCCCGGAATTGAAAAAAATGCGCAACACCCTTTGCCATCGCTTTTTAATTGCGAAGCATTGTCGTTACCAACTCCATAAACCACAGGAGCGTCAACATTAATTTTTGGGATGATTAGCTTTGGTTCTTGACCTACGGAGTTTGAAGAATTCGGACTGTAAATAGTTTGGTTTGCGTTTGAATTTCCTGGGGCAACATAAGCTTCGACTGACGCAAAAATTAAACGATTATATTGTAAAAAAACAAGAACAGGGACACGACAACAATTGTTGATAAAATTGGCATAAAATGTCGTGACTTTCGAATTTTTTTGAGTTTGCTCATGTGCTTTTGTGGCAATATCTTTTTCGCAATTTTGCCAAGGCTCGATCTTTTTTGCTCCTCGGTTAATTCTTCAATAACTTCGGGCTGAATATTGGTTATTTGCTTTTTTGCTGCTCAATTGCTGCGGAATAATATGTTTCATAATATTTCTGGTAATAATTCTGCCATGCTGCATGATAGCGTTTCCATTGCTCACTTGGTTGATCGTTTTTGTGGAGTATGTGAATTTCGAACGGATTGTTGAGGTCGATAACTCACTGCACCGGATTGATTTTTCGACTCTACGCACAATATTTTTGCTTGTTTTGAAGTGGCTGAATAGCTTTCTGACGTGTCTTAAAATCGTTAGTTTCCTGACCAACGCCAGAATTAAAAATCTGCTCTTGGCTGAATTTGAACTGGTTTCGAAATCTCACTAATTGATGATTTTATGATTTCTTCGCGGTGATTTTCATCATTTTTGTGTACTTTGGTTTTTGAAAAGTTCCACTAAATTGACTTTTTCAGGCTGAACTTTTTTTCTTGATTTTTGAATTTCTGCAATTTGCTCAGCATTGGTTTTTGGTAGATTTGCTGAATTTTTTTGCCTTCGAAAATCAATTGCCGCCCCTATTTCTGTCGCTTGAAGGGGTGTTTTGCGATTGTCTTTGAGGAATGGTTAATCCGTTATTTTTGGCTTTTTATTATTATCGTTCATTTCTCTTGATTTTTTTCCTTATTCTTAGTATACAATAGATGGTGAGCTATGTAAATAGCCAAAAAGCACAATAGTTTGCCGCGATGGTGGAATTGGTAGACACGCTAGACTCAAAATCTGGTGAGCACTACGCTCGTGCCGGTTCAAGTCCGGCTCACGGTACCAAAAAAAGGAACAGCTACTTGATGGGTAGCTGCTTCTTTTTAGTTTATAGAAGGATTAGACCCTACAGGATCAGATGGCCATAGGTCTATTTTTGTTACTACAATTGAGGCGATTCCATGTAAATCACCTCTGAGGATTAGCAAAACCTTTAAATGTGAAACTTAACAATTTGGCAACTATAAATTAAAAATAAACTGAGAACGAAAACCGCAAAAATAGTAAAGATTAAAGATTGCGAGCTAATAATTCAAGGTTTATTCGTTTATTAGCTCTGTCGGGCTGATAGGTCACCCACCCTTACTATCGGTCTAGCTGAGCTAATGAAGAAAGATTTTTATGAAAAATATTAATGAAACCGAGTTTGAACAAGAGTTTGAAAAAAATCAAGAACTCTAAAATCGAACTCAAAACCAACAAAACAAAAACAAGGAGAAAATAATATTTTTCATTGATACCTATAGCTAAAAGTATTGATATTCATGATATTATTGAAAAAGCTAAAAAAACATATCTCAATAAAAAGGAATAATGACGAAATAAATAGCTTAATTGTTATGAATGGTGATGAATTCCATAAAATTAAATAAAAAGTAAAAAGAACGGCTGCTAATGCCTCGACCAAAACAAGGGGCTACACCGTTATTTTTATACTTCAATAATATTATAAGTTGTCTAAAAAATCAAGGATATTGAACAACCTCGATAAGAAATTTGAGATTAAGAAAGTATCGAGCCCGCGTTCGATAGGGGATCAATTAAGAAAAGCACGTAAAGCAAGGAGCTTTTGGTGTAATTCTTAATATAGATGATGAAAAATATAATTTTTGAAAATTTAGCTGCAGAAATAAAGAGAAGACAAAAAGCAATTTAAGATTAAAGAAATATACAAGATATTGAATAATGAGATTATAGATCTAAAAAAATAGACTAGCTCGCCGAGTCCTATGTAGGACATGACCGCTAGTCTATTTATTTTTGTAAGCCTTACTATTTAAATCTTATCATATTCAAGCCAAAAAGTCAATATTACCTAATTATTTGAGAAAGTGGATGTTGCGAGCTTTCGCTTGCCTTTTAAAGCAAGGTGGCGAGATCCGAGCTGGAGCAATTCCGACAGAAGGAGTGAATGATTTGGTGGATATCCCACTGATTCTAAAACCATTCTGGTGATGTTCGGGATACAATCGGTTCAGTGCGTAGTGCTTTCTACGAAAAATGGTGAGCTGACTAAATAAAGGACAGCTTTTTAATGA